>MCHG01000443.1_pt1 | contig 11752 bp, 10 predicted proteins | sample 787351 | NCBI WGS metagenome assembly MCHG01 (sample SAMN05430296, study PRJNA330682) | permafrost metagenome | biome: Cold desert; feature: permafrost; material: soil; isolation source: enrichment culture inoculated with soil incubated with H2/CO2 at 20 degrees... ... | reverse complement strand
GCTACGACGGCCGCATAGGCGTCGGAGCGTGTGATCGCGGACCCTCTGGGCTTGGGTCGCCGGAGTTGGAACGACGGGGTGGAACGACGTGGGTTTGTGGTGCTGTTGCGTTTAATACGCAAAGGTGCTTAGCTAGCGGAGAGAGACCGGTTCCGCTGGGAGGGGTCGCGATCACACTTGTTCATTCGTGCGATTGTCGTGCCAAACTAGGGCTTTAATCCTTATGCAAGCGGCAGGGTACCCGGCAAATCGGCCATCCTTGGCCGGTTGCCGGCGGGAAACATCCTTGTTTCCCGCCCTGCTTTGAGTAAGGGATTAAAGCCGAGTTTGGCTACGACGCACGCAAGGCTTCTCGCCGTGTGATCGCGACCCTCTCCTCTGGCTAGCGGGTCTTGGACCGAGGCAAGTGGCACCTCTGTATCGGTGCTGCGCCGTGGGCTAGGAGACGAAGCGCGACGCCTTTACGTGAGTGGGCTAGCAAACTCCGTGCAAGCGAACGCCCAGGCAAGCGAACGCCCAGCCCAAGAGACAAGACGGTGCACATGAAAGGTGCCGTCGCCGAAGATAGCTCCACCGTTCTTCGTTTCGTTCCGTTTCGGTTCCGTTCCGTTTCGTTTCGTTCCGTTTCGGTTCCGTTCCGTTCCGTTCCGTTTCGTTTCGTTTCGTTCCGTTTCGGTTCCGTTCCGTTCCGTTTCGTTCCGTTTCGGTTCCGTTTCCGTTTCCGTTTCCGTTCCAAGCCCGGGACGCAGTGTGACAGAGCGCGACGCCTTTACGAAAGCAGCCCAGCAAACTTCCGTGTAAGCGACCCCAGATACGGGGCAGCGAACAAGGATGTGAGCTGCCGCCATTGCGCCAAGGATGGCGCATTTGGCGGGAACCCCGCTCCCTCTTTAGGAGCTTACACGGTTAGTTTGCTCTGCGTCGTAAGTGCCGAGCGCTGTGCCACACAAGTCCCACATGAAAGGCAGGATTTAGGATGTCCATATTGTCTAAGGGTGAGAGATTCGCTGATTTGTTTGGGGTGCCGAAATTTGTCGTTCCCCATTTGGCTCGTTTTATTTCTGAAGGTGAAATGGATTTGGTGGTTCTAATGGAGGGTCAGAAGTGTTCTGTCCCTGATTTAGCTGTGAAGATGAAATGCACGCAAATACAAACCCGGGACCTGCTGGAGAGTAGCTATTTCAAGTTTATTGTCAATAGGGAAGAGTGTTGTGGGGAACTGGTGTATTTTGCTTCTAATTTCTATGATAGATTGGATTATCTGTGTAAGTTTGACGAAAACTATCACGTGGACCATGATCTGTATGTGGCTTTGAACCAGTGGTGCTATGAAGTGTACACAGAACTAATGGATCCGTATCTAGCGAAACTTCAGAAAAGGGAGGACGTGGAGAGGGCTCCGGAGACGTTCGAACTGATGGAAAAGCTTGAAGAATTACTTGATTCGGTTCGTGAAATTCGTTTAGTGGCCTGTAATTGTCGGAAGCTAGCGGGTCAGTGCAGTAAGCTTACAGAAACTTGTTTGAGCTTTGATAAGTCCATCTCAGACCGTACGTTTGGTCGAGCTCTGACGAAGGAAGAGGCCAAAGAGGTCGTGGAAACTGCTCATAAGAACGGTTTGATGCATTCTGTGAACAGCGACTGGCGGACGAACGGGTTGAGGTATATGTGTAATTGTTGTTCGTGCTGTTGTTACCCGACACGTCTTGCTCTGGAAAGGGGATCAAAGGGCGTATTCCCGGTCATTAAATACGTGGCTCGGCGAGATGAAGACAAGTGCACCCATTGTGGGGCGTGCACTAAGCGGTGTCATTTTTCAGCGTTTTATGTGGGTGAAGTGGAAATTGTGGTGAACGGTAAGATCCAAAGGATGGTGGAATTTGACCCGGGAAAATGTTGGGGGTGTGGGATCTGTGTTGAGACTTGCCCACATGGGGCAATCTCCATGGATGCGCTAGAGAATTAAGCCTAAGGCCGGTTGAAAGTGCAAGTATAGTGAAGAGAATTAATCAAAAGAATTAATCAAAAGGGGGAGACGTTAATGAGTAAGATTCGTTCTAATAGTATTGAATATGCAACCCCGCAGCTACGGTGGGTCAGTGAGGGACAGCTTGAGCAAATTCATTTTGCTACTTTGGAAGTGCTGGCGCGGACTGGGGTGAAGGTGGATCATCCAGAGGCGTTGAGATTGATGAAGGATGCTGGATGTATCGTGACGGAGGAGAACCGTGTTCGGATTCCGAGTTGGTTGGTCGAAGAGTGCATTCGCCTGGCACCGAGTAGAATTGTGGTTGCTAACCGGAAGGGTGAACGTGTCATGCCTCTGGAAAAGAACAGGACGTATTTCGGAACGGGCTCGGATCTTCCGTTTACCATTGATCTGGAAACGGGTGAGCGACGACGCTCTACGAAGAAGGATGTCGAATTGGCTTGCCGGGTCATGGACTATTTACCAAATTACGATTTTGTGATGAGTTATGCCATTGCTTCCGACCAGAGTGCCAAGGTGAGCGACCTTCATCAGTTGGAGGCTATGGTTTCGAACACGATTAAACCGATGATCGTGACGGCGCATGATGAAATAAACATGCGTGCGCAATTAGAGATGGCCGCCCTAGTGGTGGGAGGCAAGGAGGAACTACGCAAGAATCCTTGCATGATTCTATATTCTGAACCGATCTCTCCGTTGGTGCACACGAATGATGGGATTGGCAAGATGTTTGCGTGTTTTGAATATGGAGTGCCGGTGGTTTATACGCCTGGGATTTTATCTGGAGCTACGACGCCTGTTACAAAAGCAGGAACCATCGTGTTAATGAACGCGGAGGCTTTGGCAGGGGTTGTCATGGCGCAATTAAAACAAAAAGGAGCCCCTATTATTATTGGAGGGGGTGCGACTCCGATGGACATGCGGACCACGGCAACACTCTATGGATCACCGGAGACGATGATGAACTATGGAATCATGACTCAATTATCCCAATTTTATGGGATTCCGAACTTTACAGAAGCCGGGTGTGTTAATGCACCTGTGCCAGATGCTCAGGCGGGTATGGAAGCGGGTAACGGGATTTTAATGGCTCAGTTGATGGGTGCCAATTTGGTCCATGATGTGGGATATCTCGAAGGTGGCAAGACCGGTTCACTAACGTTTTTGACTATGTGCAATGATTTTATGGATAACGCGCGGTACATGGGTCGTGGAACTCGCATTGATGAGGAGACGATGGCCGTAGATGTGATCGACGAAGTGGGCCCGGGTGGAAACTATCTGGGCCATGAGCATACGTATAAGCATTTCCGTGAAGAAGTCTGGACGCCTAAACAGTTCAACCGATCGTTCTGGGAGGTTTGGGAAGAGCAGGGGTCTAAGTCGGCGGAGGATCTTGCTGCTGATTTGGCTAAAGAGATTGTGGCAACGCATACTACGGAATTATTAACTGAAACGATCCGCACAGGATTGAATGAAATTATTGCCGAGACAGAGCGGGAGAAAAAATCCACCAGGAGAGTCAAGGGGACGAAGAAGGGGGAGTAGTGTCATGGGAGTAGGAACTTCACACGGGAACGGGCTGTTTTTCCGAACGCTTACAGAAAAACAAGCGGCGGATATTCATCAGGCGAGTTGTCAAATTCTCGAAGAGTCAGGTATGGTGATTCACCATGAGGAAGCGGTCGAACTTCTCCGGCAAGCGGGGGCCTTAGTAGAAAACGGTAACCGCGTTTATTTCCCGACCTATCTTGTGCAGCAAGCGCTGCAATCCGCGCCTTCACGAGTAACCCTATATAACCGGAGTGGTGAGGCAGCAATGCATTTAGAAGGGTCAAATGTATATTTTGGTACAGGGTCAGACACGATCAATTATCTGGATCCGGTCAGCTTGGAAAGGCGCAAGTGGCGTCAAGAGGATGTGGCGAACGGGATCAAAATTTGTGACAAGTTGAAAAATATTGATTTTGTGATGTCAATGGGCCTTTTGTCGGATGTGGATCCTCGGATGATTAATCGGGAACAATATGCAATCATGGTGCAAAACACGGAGAAACCCCAGGTGGTTATCGCTGAAGACGGGGATACCCTGCGGGATATTATTGAGATGGCTGCTGTGGCAGTCGGTGGCAAAGAACGCTTACGTCAAAAACCGCTGTTTATGCTTTACACCGAGCCGACCTCTCCACTACAGCATCCGAAAGAGTCTGTCGACAAATTATTGATCGCTGCCGAAAATGGGGTCCCCACGAATTTTGCCTGCGGAGGTGTCGCAGGGGCTTCTGTTCCCATTACGGTCGGTGCTGCTTTAGTTCAAGCCAATGCTGAAGCTTTGAGTGGCTTAGTCATCCATCAATTGAAAGCCAAGGGTGCTCCTTTTGTTTACGGTTATGGTAATTCTCCGCTGGATATGCGGACGATGCAGGCTGTTTATGCTACTCCTGAGGCCATTCTCTATCAAGGAGGAATGGTGGATCTAGCTCACTACTACCAGCTTCCGTCTTGGGGCTATGCTGGGTGTTGCAATTCTAAGGTTTGCGACGAACAAGCGATTATGGAGTCGACCCAATTTACTTTAATGGGCGCTCTCCAAGGGTGTAATATTATGCATGATGTTTTCTATATGGAATTCGGGTTAACGGGATCCTTAGAACTACTGGTCATTTCCAATGAGGTGATTGAGCGGACTCGACGATTGCTGAGGGGGATTGATACGGACAAAGAATCCTTAGGTGTCGAGGCGATTCTGCGAGTGGGTCCAGGGGGCAATTTCATGGGAGATGAGCATACGGCCGCCCATTTCAGGCAAAATTGGATGCCAGAACTCTCGGATTTTAATAACTATGAAAATTGGTCAGAAAACGGAAGTAAGACAATGGCTGACCGCGCCCGAGAAAGGATCAAGACGATCTTAGAAACGCACAACCCAAAACCTGTCACGGAAGAGGTAAGGGCTGGAATTGAAGCGGTTCTCATCAAGGCCAGGGAAAAGTGTGTGGTGCCAAGGAGTCGATATATTGGTAATAGGGGCAAGTGAACTCGGTCCCCACATTTGCACATACTTGCAGGGGGGCTCTAATATTTGGGAGGTTACAATGTAAATGATGCAGCAAATTGCGTGGAAAGATATGAAAATAGATCCTTCAGAGGTTTATCGCCGTATCGGCATGCCGGATGCAGACTCTAAACGGAGTCAGAATTTTAAGCCTGTGATTGAAAAAATGCGGCTCTTAGCGTTAGGCTTGATTGAAGTTCGTTGCATTTATGACTATGTACCGGTGAAGGTCTCGGGTGCTGGGGAAATCCTTCTGGCCAACCAGTATCCTGTTAAGGCTGCCACTTCGTTCTTTGAAGGGGCAGAGGAAGTATTAATTGCTATCCAAACCATCGGCTTTCGTCTCGAAAAAGAATCAGCTCGCTTGTCTGAAGAGGATGAGCTCCTTGAGGGGCTAGTTTTAGATGGCTGTGGTACAGTTGCCCTTGATGAGGCCTTAGAATTGTTAAGGGGTATGGTGGTCAAGGAAGTGACCGCGCGTGGTCTGCAGACGGGCCATAACTTATGCCCAGGGGGTTTTCAAATTCCCCTAGAAGCTCAGAAGGTCATATTTTCCCTGCTGGATGGAGGGAAAGTTGGCGTGACGTTAGGGGACTCGTTGGTTATGTCTCCAGTCAAATCTCATACCCTAGTAATTCCCGTTGGACAAAAGCTAAGTAAACCAAACTTGTCCTGTGCAATAACATGTGAGATGTGTGTGGACCAGCAAAATTGTGCCCACAGTCGTTTGAAATTTGGCAAAGCCAAGCAGTTGACCAAGGATGGCACAGCAACAACTTAGAAATCCCGGAGGCCCGAGGAATAGCGAGGGCTTTTCAGGTAGTTTGCTGGCTTGCATAGGCAAGGAATGCAAGAAAAGAATTGTCCCCAAACTTGCATACTTGCAGGAGGCGTACACAAATGGAAGTAGAAATGAACGTTAATGGTAAAGCACAACGAGTACGAGTTAACCCTAACGATCGCTTAATCGATGTGCTGCGAGAGTCCCTCGGCCTGACGGGTGCCAAAGAAGGGTGTAGTGGAGAAGGGGAATGTGGTGCTTGTACTGTTATTATGGACGGTAAAGCTGTCAATTCCTGCTTGGTGCTAGCCTTACAAGCTAGAGGGAAAGAGATTATTACCATCGAAGGCTTAGAGCATAATGGGGAATTGGACGTCTTACAACAAGCGTTTATTGATCAGGGTGCAGTTCAGTGTGGGTATTGTACGCCAGGCATGATTATGGCGGCAAAAGCCTTGCTGATGGAGAATCCTCACCCGAATGAGGCGCAGATCCGGCTCGCTATTGCGGGAAATCTCTGTCGGTGTACGGGGTATATCAAGATTATTGATGCGATTCAGGCGGTAGCTGGCACGAACCTTGGGAAGGGGGGGCCAGTTAATGGAGGAGTATAAGGGGTATCACTTTTTGGGACCGTCGACTTTAGACGACTTAATGAAGGGGATCTCAGGCTTTAACGGGAGTATTGCCTTCATAGCGGGTGGGACAGACCTGATCATCGACCTGAGAAAAGGTAAAAGAAAGCCACAACTCGTCGTTGACTTATCCCAAATCCCAGAACTAAGCGGGGTTCACGAGGAGATTGCTCGTATCCACATCGGAGGTGCTACTACTTTTAGCCTCTTGGCTGGAAATCCGCTCGTTTTGAAGAAGGGGTTATGCTTAGCGCAGGCCGCGCGTAAGATTGGCTCTGAGCAGATCAGAAACCGTGGGACATTAGGAGGGAATATTGCCAGTGCTTCTCCTGCGGGAGACTGTTTGCCAGTACTTTTGGTCTTGGAAGCGATGGTTACCTTACAAAGTCCTGATTCCGTTCGTAGGCTTCCTCTCAGCCAGGTGCTGCAAGGGAGTGGTCGAACCTGCTTGACCACGAAGGAAGTGATCACAGGGATTGACTTTCCTCTCCTAGATGGCGAGTATGTGAGTGGTTTTGAAAAGATAGGCAGTCGAACGGCTGTGACGGTGGCCAGATTAAACATGGCAGCGGTGGTCAAGTATGATCGAGAAAATAAGGTTATTAAGGAAGCGCGGATCGCTGTTGGTGCGCTTGGCGAAACGGCCTTTAGGTTACCGGAACTTGAAAAAAACCTTGTGGGCGAGATAAATTCGTTACTTTTATGTCGGTTTGAGGACATGCTAACAGAAGCTGTCGATAACGCGATCACCGGGAGAGCCTCTCACCCTTATAAGCGTGAGGCAATAAGGGGAATGGCCGAGGATATGTTCGTGAACCTTTTTGGAACAGACTCGATTCCAAGAGAAAGAGGGCGAAAGAATGATCAGTAATTATGACATCTCGGAAGCCATGACCATTAAACTAGACTCTCAGCTACCAGAAATACAGGGCTTTGTGGAAGGGATCCGAAGGGCCCCGGATAGAGGTTTTAGCCTAAGCCTTGCCCAAACGAAGATCGCTTTAAAAAATGCTTTGCGCTATGTTCCAGAGGAATTCCACGAGACGTTAGCCCCCGAGTTCCTGGAGGAATTGCGGACGAGAGGCAGAATTTATGCCTATCGTTTCCGCCCAGCAGGACGATTGTATGGTAAACCTATTGAAGAGTATAAGGGGAACTGCATCGAAGGCAAGGCTTTTCAAGTGATGATCGAGAATAACCTTGATTTTGATGTTGCTCTTTATCCCTATGAACTTGTAACTTACGGTGAAACGGGAAGTGTCTGCCAAAATTGGCTGCAGTATCGTTTGATCAAAAAATACCTTGAAGTGATGACGGAGCAGCAGACCTTGGTTATGGAATCAGGGCACCCAGTGGGGTTGTTCCCCTCGCGGCCGGAGTCTCCAAGAGTGATTATTACGAATGCCTTAATGGTCGGAATGTTTGACAATCAGAAGGATTGGGATATTGCGGAACAGATGGGCGTTGCCAACTATGGTCAGATGACAGCGGGAGGCTGGATGTATATTGGACCCCAAGGAATTGTGCACGGCACGTTCAATACCTTACTGAATGCGGGTCGATTAAAGTTAGGGGTCCCGCATGATGGGGATATTCGAGGTTTTTTATTTATCTCGTCCGGTCTGGGCGGGATGAGCGGTGCTCAGGGAAAATCTGTGGAAATAGCCCACGGAGTCGGAATTATCGCTGAAGTCGACGAGTCCAGAATTCAGACTCGCTACGAACAGGGCTGGGTTAGTAAGCGGTCTGCAGATCTGGAAGAAGTCTTTCGAATTGCGGCAGAGTATTTGCAGAAGAAAGAACCGATGTCGATTGCTTACCAGGGTAATGTCGTGGATTTATTAGAGTATGCGGTCGAGCACCAAATCAAGGTGGACTTATTATCTGACCAGACATCCTGTCATGTCGTCTATGAAGGGGGTTACTGCCCACAAGGAGTTACTTTCGAAGAGAGGACCCGGCTACTCGGTGAGGATCGAGTAAAATTTGCGAGGTTGGTGGATGAAAGCCTAAGACGCCACTACGAATTGATCTGCACTTTGGTCGAACGGGGCACATATTTCTTTGACTACGGGAATTCTTTTATGAAGGCGGTTTATGACGCTGGTGTTCAAGAAATCTCTAAAAACGGTGTGGATGAAAAAGATGGCTTTATTTTCCCTTCCTATGTTGAAGATATCATGGGACCAGAACTCTTTGATTATGGGTACGGGCCCTTTAGATGGGTTTGTCTCAGTGGCAAAAAGGAAGATTTACAGAAAACAGACCAGGCTGCCATGAACTGTATCGATCCAAACCGCCGGGGCCAAGATCGGGACAACTATATGTGGATCAAGGATGCCGAGAAGAATAAACTAGTCGTCGGTACGCAAGCGAGAATTCTCTATCAGGATGCTGAAGGGCGAATTAAGATTGCCCTCAAATTTAATCAAATGATCCGTGAGGGGGAGATTGGACCGGTTATGCTGGGACGAGACCATCATGATGTGAGTGGCACGGATTCTCCGTTTCGGGAAACAGCTAACATCAAAGACGGTAGTAATGTAATGGCTGATATGGCCGTACAAAGCTTCGCGGGAGATGCCGCCAGAGGGATGAGTCTCGTCTCCCTACATAATGGTGGGGGAGTCGGCATTGGTAAGGCTATCAATGGGGGTTTTGGCTTAGTCCTAGATGGAAGCGAACGGGTGGATAATGTGATTAAATCAGCCTTGTTATGGGACGTGATGGGTGGAGTTGCTCGACGGTCATGGGCGAGAAATGAGCATTCGATTGAGACAAGTATCGAGTTTAATGAGCGTTATAAGGGGAAAGGGCATATTACTGTGCCGTTTATTCCGGATGAGGATTTGATTGAGCGATCGGTCAGGTGAGTCCGAGCGGGAGGGTCCGCGAGACACTTGTTCAGCCATGCGATTGTCGTGCCAATCTAGGGCTTTAATCCGTATGCAAGCGGACAGGGCGAAACACATGTGTTTCGGCAAATCGGCCATCCTTGGCCGGTTGCCGGCGGGAAACGTCCTTGTTTCCCGCCCTGCTTTAAGAAAGGGATTAAAGCCAAGTTTGGCTACGACTCACGCAAAGGGCTTCTCGCCGTGTTTCGCGGACCCTCCCAGGCTGGGTTACTCTACCAATGGTCTCAGCCAGGGACGCAGTGTCACACGAGCGCGACGTCTTTACGTAAGCAGCTAGCAAACTTCCGTGTAAGTGACCAACCCCAGACACGGGGCAGCGAACAAGGATGTGAGGTGCCGCCACTGCGCCAAGGACGGCGCATATGGCGGGAACCCCGCTCCCCAGAGATAGGAGTTTACACGGTTAGTTTGCTTTGCGTCGTATGTACCGAGCGCTGTGTCACACAAGTCCCCGAGTTTGGCTACGACGACCGCAAAGGCGTCGGAGCGTGTGAGCGCGGACCCTCTGGGTTGGGAGACAGAAGAACGCGACGGAGTTCCTGGAGAAGCAAAGCGGGAGCAAGGGGACGGTTCTCCTGCGCCACTTTTGGAACAGGAGAATCGTCCCCTTGCTCCACATGGGCTGGGAAGCGCCGGAGAGGGACGGGGGGGACTCCTGTTTCCAGCGTTGCTGGAAAGGCGGGAGACGGAGAAAGGCGTGGTATGTATGGCATGGGGACGTTTTGGGGAGGGTCCGCGACATACTTGTTCAGCTATGCGATTGTCATAAATAATCGGTAACGCTGGAGGGGGAGTTTGTTTTGGATAGGAAAGTTCTAACGTTGGGTTTAGTAATATGCCTATCAAGTATTATTGTCACAGGGTGCTCAAATTCCCAAAAGGATGAAATAACAAGACTCAATAAGAGCTATGGGCTAGAACAGCAAAAAAATCTTGAGTTAGAAAAGGAAAACGCTGTTTTAAGTGAATCACTTAAAAGTGTAAATAAGAGAGTAGAAAAACAAGTATCAATAATTACAAGTTTGACCAAAGATTCGGCAAATGAAATAAATAAGTACGCCATCTATACTGGTAATATTGATGATTACAGTAAGGTAATAGATTTCTATCTAACTATGCCCAAGGAACTTTCACAGAAGAGTAAATTGAGTACCATTGCAGATACTTTATCTGAAGCCTATTTTAGCAATCTTCCGATTGAGGTATTAGAGATTGATGATAAGAAAATTGCCACTGTCAATCTGGAGGAGATGCCAGAAAGCTCACCAAATACATCAATAAAACAGAATAACTCATGGGCTACTAGTTTTTTCCAAGGATCCACTGGGGGAAGCATAACGACAACTCGTTTGGTTGAATCTTTCTTACAGAAAGACTATCAGGGTGAGTGGATAGAAGGAATAAGATTTGTTTATAAGGGACAGCGTGTAGATTTTCAACATGTTCCAGAATTGCGTGAAGTTATTTATCGACGATAGTAGCTCCGAGTCGTCCCCTTGTTGCGATAAATAGTATAAAGCAGGAGAACGGTCCCCTTGTTTCACTTTTGTGATTAGAGTATTGGTCTAGAGGTAGAAGCAAACGGAGGTATTTAGATTGAATTTAAGAGACTTAAGTTTAAATGATTTTGTCCAAGAGGTGGCGTCGTCTTCGCCTGCGCCGGGCGGAGGGAGTGTTGCTGCTTATGCGGGGGCTCAAGGATATGCTTTGGTTGCTATGGTTTGTCGTTTGACTCTCGGACGGGAGAAATTTTTCCCGGTTCAGGAGGAGATGCGATCGTTGCTGGAAGTGGCTGTGGCGAGGCGGGAAGAGTTGTTGATTCTGGTTCAAGAGGATACTGAAGGCTTCAAAGTAGTGATGGATGCCTTGGAGCTCCCAAAAAACAGTGATGAGGAAAAAAGGCTTCGTCGTGAAGCCTTGGAGCAGGCAACGATTAAGGCGGCTGAGATTCCCTTGAAAACGGCGAAGGTTTGTTTGACGGGGTTGAGCGAGATATCTGGTTTGCTGACGAAAGCAAATCCTAATGCTTTAAGTGACATGGGAGTGGCAGCTCTGATGTTTAAAGCTGGATTAGAGGGGGCCCTCTATAATATCCAAATAAATGCACTAGGGCTTAAGTCTCTGCAGACGAAAGAAGATTTAATGATGCAATGCCAAGCTCTGCGCGAAGAGAGTAATAAATTGTTTGAAGAGAGTCAAAGCATGTTATTGGAGCGACTCGCTTAAGGAGGGTCCGCGACAAACGTCCTCGGCCATGCGGTCGTCGTGCCAAACTAGGGCTTTAATCCTTTCTTGCAAGAGGGCAGGATTCCCGGCAAATCGGCCATCCTTGGCCGTTGCCGGCGGGAAACATCCTTGTTTCCTGTCCTGCCGATG
>MCHG01000442.1_pt1 | contig 11794 bp, 13 predicted proteins | sample 787351 | NCBI WGS metagenome assembly MCHG01 (sample SAMN05430296, study PRJNA330682) | permafrost metagenome | biome: Cold desert; feature: permafrost; material: soil; isolation source: enrichment culture inoculated with soil incubated with H2/CO2 at 20 degrees... ... | reverse complement strand
TGCATCCAGTCTCATGGGGCATTGTATCGGCAGAGCCTGTATATATAGGTAGCAAGTCGGTATGTAGTAGTCGGTATGCAGTGAAGGGGAAAAGGGAAAGTCCACCAATTCATAGATAATTAAGGCCAAATCTGGGCAAGAGCCTCTATGCTGATGAAACAATGGTTTATTGTGAAGACAGAAAAGATATTTTTTGGTGCTGCTTGATTGGGATACCGGTTTAATTACAGGAGTGCATTATAGCATACTGCTGATCCTATTGAAACACAAGAACTTCTCAAAAAGTCCATAAGCAAGGGAAAGAAAAAATATATCCAAACTGATGTCGGAATGTTGTATGAATGGTGAAGAAGACCTATGACTGGCGAAGAAGACCTATGACTGGCGAAGAAGACCTTCGCTCCATACTGCTAATGCTTAATAGTCGTGATTATTGTTCAGGCTCTTCGTCATTCTCATGGATAAGATGATTTTCAATTCAAGACCACGGTGGTTTTTATGAGGATATCCACACAAAACAATGAAGAGCCATTTATGCATACAGCAATGGACCAACTAACGTTCTTATTTTCAATTAACATTCAAATTTGCCCTGTGTCATCTAAATCCTTTTTGTTATTTTCTGCATTGAGTTCTCTGTATTGAGTTATTGTTGCTCATAAGCTTGCTTCAAAGTTTTAATGTCAATTTTCTCCATTTGCAGCATTGCTTCCATAACTCTTTGCGATTTTTCATGATCGGGATCATTTAACAGCTCACCCAAAACAGTGGGGACGATTTGCCATGACAAGCCGTATTTGTCTTTAAGCCAACCGGGTCCTTGTTTTTCTCCGCCCTCGGAGAGCTTCTCCCACAACTCATCTACTTCTTCCTGTGTCTCGCAGTTGACGAAGAACGATATGGCTGGCGAGAAGGTGAATTGTGGACCGCCGTTTAATGCAATGAATTCTTGTCCCTCGAGCTGGAATGTCGCGGACATTACCGTTCCTTTTGGCCCGGGTCCTGCCTCCCCATAGCGCATTATGCTCACGGTCTTTGAATTTTTAAAAATGGAGGTGTAAAAATTCATTGCCTCCTCAGCTTTACCATCAAACCACAAGAATGGGGTGATTTTTTGCATATATATCTCTCTGCTGGATGTTTCCTTGACGCGATTCATCGTATATTCATAGCTGCCAGTCTTACCATCACTTTCCGGCCGTTGCCAGCGGCTATTGATAGTGTTGCTGTCCTTGCTGAATATCCCGCGGCTAATTGTCCGAGCCTTTGTCTCCGAACCAGTACCACAGGGTGTCGCCTTCGATATCGTAAGTATACGTAAAGTTGCCCCCATTAATCTCCATTAAATGCGAACGCAGAGTCTGGGTATCCTCGTCAAAGCCAGTATATTCTGTACCCTTATGCCTTTCGCCATCATAAGTCAGATCGAAACGCTGGATAAGGAAAAAGCCTCCTTCCATCCACTCGTATGTTATATAGCCATTAACATTCGGACCGGATATTTTCCACTTACCTACCAGGCGGTCGAGTTTCTTTAGTGCGGGATATGGTGTTTCAGGCAGCCTGTCCCAATTTGCATTGTTGTTGTCTGCCATGCCACTTTCCCCCTTGCTATTATTTTGTCTTTAATCTAAATTCTATTTTTGCATCTTTTCCAGCAACTCATCGAGACGGTTATACGAATCATTAACTCCTTCTTCCATACCGCTCTGGAGCATACCGTCACGGTCTACAACCGACTGGAAGACAGATTGCGACGTCAGCTTTGTCCTGTTGCCTGACAACTCCTCAAACCGTGCCGTTTCGAGGATAACATGCCCTTTTTCCGGTAGCCCTTCGAATTCAAAGGTACCAATAATTCGTTCAGGTGATAAGACTTCATGATTCACACCATGAAATGCATACTCATTGCCGTCTGCGTCTTTTTGAATGTAGCGCCACGAACCTCCGTTTCCTGGCTCAAACGTCTCAAGCGTCGTTGTGAGCTCACGAGGCCCAAGCCATTGTACGTAAAGTTTCGGGTCGGTAAATGCTTTAAACACAAGCTCGCGCAGTGCATCGAATTCTCTTTCAATAATGATTTCCTGTTTCCCAGGTTCAGCTGTAATCTTAGTTTTTGTCATTTATGCTCACCTATTTCATGTATCAATTACATCTTCATGCTAATTTTTTCCAACTTCAACCTTCGCCAGGTATTCAGCGAGCTTGTCGAAGGATTCGTTCCAGCCAGCTTTAGCCAGGTCTCTGTTTTCGCCCGCCGGGATACCGACATGTTGCAGGGTCATCTTTGTCTTACCTTCATGTTCTTCGAAAGTTACCGTCACCAGTAACTCCAACGGCCAGTCTCCGCTCATTCCGTAGTTTGAAGCCGGTACCAAGTTACCTTCCGCATCCGAAAACGAATCTGTGTAGACAATCCGCTCCGGCTCGACAATTTCGCGATAGACGCCTGTGCCCCAGTAATCCTGGCCATCGGGCGATCGCATGCAATTTAGATAAACGCCACTCACGCGGAGATCAATCTTATAAACAGGCGACGTAAAGCCTTTCGGTCCCCACCAGCGCTTCACGCGCTCGGGATCTGTCCATGCTTTCCACACGAGCTCCCGCGGCGCGTCGAAGATCCATGTGATAATAAGCTCTCTTTCCCCAGCATTCGGATTCTTTTCTGTCATTTGTTGCTTCCTCCATTGTGTCAGGACGACAGGAAAGCAGAAAAATCCCGGTTTAATTTTTTGTTTTCATAAGTTTCAGTTTATGCGTATACTCCCATTTTTGAATACAGGCTTTCTGCCCCCTAAAATAACAGGACTTTATAGATTTTAAATTCTTCTTGTAATCAGTTTACGTTTATTCATTCTTGACCTTGGATATGGCCACCCACAGCGACCGGTAATAAACTCACTCTTGAAACCCGCCGAAGACCCACATATCCCCCCAAATCGTGAAGGTGTCGTCGCTGGAGTGTCGAGCCCTGCCGACGTGGAGCGGTTCTGAGCTATCTGTATGAGGATGCAACAATTATTCTCGAATACGGAAATGTTTAAATGTCCCATTTTTGTTGGCTTGTGAGTAAATCTCATACCCAGATTTTCTCATGCCCAAATTTTCTCATGCCCAGATTTTTCATTCGCTCTTATTCTTTTATTCTCTGCCAATCCATCATATTTTCGGCGAGCATACTTTCAGGGCCGATCCCAAAACTAAAAATTGCTCCTCCTAAGCTCGAAGCGACGCGTACAAGCTTTGAGTGTATTAACGAAATCGATAATCGCATATGTATTCCCAGATGTTACAGAACAATCGAGAAAACGAACTACTTTTAAAAAGAGTAAAATAAAATGTATACTGTTGGTCAAATGGAAGAATATATTAATATGATATTAACACAATATTAATGTGATATATATGGTTCAGGCAATCATAAATATTGATGAGCATACTAACAGAATTTTGAATATAGTCAAGGCTAAATATGGCTTGAAAGACAAAAGTTCTGCTATTGAATTCATGGCAATGCAATATGAAGAGGAAATACTCGAGCCAGAGCTAAGACCTGAATATATTCAAAAGGCCAAAAAAATAATGGAACAGAAGCCTTTGGATGTAGTTACTGCTGAAAACTTAAAGGATCGATTTGGCCTTTGATCTTTATTTACAGTTTAAAAATCAAACCTGATCTTGAAAACACACTTAAGAAATTAGCAAAAAAGAATAGAAAACAAGTTGAGATTATTCTTAATAGAGTTGATAAGATCCTCGAAAATTACCACAGATTCTTCATGCGCCGCTGAATAACTGGAAAAGAGTACACGTTGATCCTATATTCGGCAACAAGTACCTCTTAACACATATAAATTTTTGATTGCTATCTTTTGATGAGAAATCTGAAAATCAGTATTACTGACTAAGTTTTAACAGGATTTGTTATCTCGTCCACTTACAACAAAGATAAATTTACGAGGATATTGTCAACATTTAGAAGTTATTACTATTGATCTAATTTAATAGTTTTGAGAAAAAAGATATCAGTAAAAAAATGAAACTAATTTTTACTTTCACATGCCGAAAGCAGGCTCCATTTGCAGTACAAGAGGTTTTTTAATGAAAAAAATATGTTTTTTATTAGTTATGCTGCTAATTACTAGCGGATTTAGCGGTTGCGTCGGACAGGAACAACCCGCAAAAGTTAACAATACATCAACAGCTTCATATAATAATCACCAAAGCGGGTATTCTGGTATCTTGTCGATGTTGTTCTGGTCAAGTCTCTGGAATAGACACGTAACACCGAATATACAGGCTGCAAAATCTTACATTACCCCCAACACTGCAACAAAAACGGATGCCTCAGCCCCTTCTAAAAAGGTTGACGCAAAAGACCCAACAGAAACAACAAATAAAAACTCAGTAAGTCAAGATGCCAGAAACAGACCAAAACCGAAAGTAAAAACAACCACCACAAGAATTAGGCGAAGCGGAAGACGTTAACATAGAATCAACGTGGTCATAACTTCCAATTCCTTTTTTATTTCTTGACACCCCTTGAATAAGGGTTCATGATAACGTTTATGCGTGTTTCTGAGAATCTCTTATTTTGTAAGCTCGATATACTACTCTAGAGAAATACTAAAAAACTAGTGTCGAGTCAACAGAAAAACGTCGTATAAAATAGAATACGACTATTTAGAATCATTCAATCTGTGAGGATTGACTCAACACTAGAGTTATATGACTTAAAAATGATGTTTTTCTCAAAAAAAAGTATACAGTATACAGTTTATCAAAGAGCCAACTATAGAGCTAGTCTAGAGCTAACCCTATAGCTAACCCTATAGCTAGAGTTTTGTTTTAATACAACTATAATATATTTTTAGAGAATATTTTTAGTCTATACACAGTAACTCTCTTTTCCTTCCATCCCATACATCGGCTTAATCTCAACATCTCCATTCAATTTTCTTAAATATTCCCTTGCAATTTCCCTTATCCACAAAGCTTCCTTGCTAATTCAGAAAATAAAGAAACTATAAGAATTGGTTAGGAAAGATGAACCTTTTTATAATAATAGACTGCTTTTATAATTATTAATTTGTAAAAATGACTTCCAGAGGTTTATAATATGGCAACTAAGAAACAGAAGGCAGCAAAACGAGATAAGAAAGATAAGGAAACGAACGACAAAATACAAAAACCAGTTGAGGAAGTTAAGGAATCGGACGACAAAATAAAACAACAAGATAAGAAAAGAAAAGGAAAATAAAAAGAGGAGGTTTAAATCAGGCCTTCCTTTCTCATCTTATCCATAAGCCATTTTTTGCATTCTCGAATATGCGAAAATTAAAAAATAGCTTTCTGTGTATTCCAATCTATGTATTATTTTAATCATGAAAGCAAGGTTCCTTTTCCACTGCTGATATTTACCCTCACATACTGTTCATTTCTGTTCCTTAGTCATCCCGCTGTTTATGACATATATATCGTTCATATGAACCGCCAATGATACATTTAGGTCACAGGGTCATATGAACCAATAGGAAAATGCTAAAATTGAACAAAAAACGTTACTCATTCGTTTTTTAGAGGCTGTGTGGCTGAAAACCCAGCAAATCAGAGGTAATTTTGATAGAATTTTGTATTCTGTCAAACGATTTTTGACGAAAAATGGGGTTTCTAGCTGAATGGATTTATACTGTCAAACTAAGGTTATATTCATAATTTTGAAGAAACCGATCTTACTTAATTTAGGCTGGAATAAATATGAGAAAAATAGGCGAAAAGCCGTAGAAGCAAAGCTTATATATTTTTTACAAGCTTGTCTATGCACGATAGATTAACTTTTGTGTATCCTCTTAAAATTTGATTGGTTTTCAATCAACTCATTAAAACTTGATTAGTTGAAAGGGGAGCCGGAGCTGATCGATGGATTCACTGGAAATCAGAGGTTCTTTTTAAGCTTCGCCCAGATGTGGAGAGAATCGGACACGAACGAATCCCTGAGGACGCTAGCACTGACCGATCCCCACTCTCCCTGCAGGTTCAGGGTAAACGGCGCGGTCTTCAACGTGCCTGAGTTTTACAAGGCGTTCCCGAGCGTAAAGCCAGCGGAGAAACTCTACAGGCCGGAGAGTGAGAGGCCGGTGATCTGGTAGAATGATCACCGGAATCCTTTTTTGCCCATTAATATTTCATAGTTCAAATCCTTGAACCACTGCCTTTCTCAATTTTTCATTCCTGCTGTGAATCCAGGTCATCCCCTTAAGTCCACAACAATTATATTACTTCGGGAGTGCGGAGGGTCACGAATACTCCGTCCTTCACAGGCTGTTCGGCAATTACTTTCGGTAATAAAAGAATTCCTTCTTTTTCAATTTAAAGGTTTAAGTGCTTTCTTTTTGCCATCTTTTTACCCTAAAATTGGATTGTCGGACAGCCTGTGGACAGGTATTGCAAATCCATTGTCTGTAAAGTTAAGATCTCCACAGGCAGCAGTACCTGTCGAATAGTAGATTCCGGGAACTTTTGAAGCTTCAAAGCTTCAATTCCTACTAAACTTTCCAATTCATATTCTAATCTACTATAACAACGGAAGAGTTGAAAACGTTGAAGTAGAATCAATAATTCTTGAAGGGAAGCATGTAACTATATAAGGAAATAGTTCATAAATAATATGGGAAGACGTAAAGGAAAAAAGAGGAGTCAGGTATGAATAATAGTATTTTCAGAAAGATAATGCTTGCAACCGATGGTTCGGAATCAGCAAGAAAAGCAGTTGATTCAGCAATAGAAATTGCAAAGTCAAGCAATGCAAAGCTTTATGCCGTGCATGTGATCGCACTGGGAGATTATTATTCTTCTATGCCTCTTTCCATAGATGCGGAATGGATAACGGCAATGGAAGAGCATCTCAGGATACAAGGTAAGGAAGCAACAGATTATGTTGAGAACGCAGGGAGAGCTGCAAACGTTGAGGTCGAACCAGTAATTCTTGAAGGAAACCCTGCGAATGAGATTGTCGATTTTGCAGAAAAAAATGACATTGATCTTATCGTTATGGGCACACAGGGAAAAACTGGAATCCAGAGATTCCTTATCGGGAGTGTAGCCGAAAATGTGGTCAGACACTCCATAAAAACAGTACTTGTCGTAAAGTGAGAAACTGTCTAAAAATGTAAAATCAAAATTGCGCTGGCGCACCCCGCTGCAAGCAAGCTGTCCGACAATTACAGAGAGTAATAAAAAGACAACAAAAAGAAGGCATTTAAGGCCTTTAAATAGAAAAAGAAGGAATTCATTTATTACTGAAAGTAATTGTCGGACAGCCTCCAAGCAATGGGGTTTTTTCGCGCCACCGCCCCAAATCTCCAATTTTTCTCCTACTCTCAGGTACTTTTTAAGTAAGCAAAATGTAAATAAATATCAGCAAAAACAACATCAAGAGGATTATTTTTCGGCTTGCTGTGTTTTTCTTATGATCAAAATATGCTTCATAGCCTATAAATTGATAGAATAATTTTTATTCATAAATACTATGGAATGTTTCTTGCGTTACTTTTAGTTTTATATTTACATGCTGAGTATGTTTTGCATATATACTAAGAAATTCAAGATTTAGAGAAGTTATTTTGAGTTTTGGGATCAGCTCATGAATAAAGTCTGGATTGATCTTCAGTTACTCAAGCAACAGACATTGATAGATGTACCTGATAGTAATCCTCCCCCACTTTAATTACGTTCGACTCTTTTAAATGAAGAAACTCTTCTACCTGCTTCCATTCAGTGGAATCAATTATAAAGTCCTGTCCTGCGGTCTTGAGTGCTCTCTTCAAAGCCGGATACTCTACTATTTCACTTTCAGTGACAACAGCATATTTTTCGGGTACTGTTCCCAGTTTTTCGGCTCCGATCCAGTATTCAGCTGAGTTCATATGGTTATAAGCCCCAAGAACAAAGAAGCCCGCAGATATAAGAAAGAGGGCTCCAAAAGAGATAGCAAATCCCTTAAGGATAAAACTAGGCGAGAAATCCCTTATAACCAGCACTCCAGTCGCAAAAAGAGTCAAATAAATCAGAAGCATCAGATGAATTGATCTCGGAGCATGTATTCCTCTAAGTATATAACCACTTAGGTAAAATGTGAAAATTCCAATAAAAAAGAACAATGTATATTTTTTGACTTTTTTATTCAGATTCTTCATAAAATCCCCAATAAATAATAAATATGACAGTATTTGTTTCTTTCGATATTACAAAGTAGAAATTCTTATAGAGAATGAACAGGGTTCGGACACCAATATTATAGAGCCCAGCCAAAAATTCAAAGTTACTTCTCTAAATTAAATAAATAATCAAGTTTCTAATTATGAAAAATAGTTCTGAGATTCTTATTGATTTTAGAATAAACCTAGTTTTGGGATGAGCTCATAAATAAAAAGTTGTTAAATAGGCTACTCGTCGAAGGAAACAAGCATATTCCTATATGATTTGTAATAGTTGGGTTTGCACTCGTATAGACAAAAATAGATTGTTTTTTTAGTTTCATAGTAAATATTTTTATAAAAATCAAGATTATATGAAAACTGGTAAAATACCTAGCTTATAGGTTAAAATATCTCAAAAATAGCAAATCTTTTTAATAATGTTAGAATATACTAATATTCTATTATAACATATTATAACATATGTCTACTATAGCCATTGATCCAGATGTAAAGGAGTCGCTCAAAGAATTCAAAATCACAGAAAATGAGTCGTACAATTCAATCATTAAACGGCTCATTGTTGAAGTTAAAGACATAAGGGAGTATAAACCAATGTTTCCAAAAGAGGAAAATACTGGAAGAAGGGAATCTCATGTCAAAGATTTTGATGCATGGTTAGATAAGAAACTCATAGAAGACAAAGAGATTTTGGATGCACTCGGAAGAAAGTGATTTTTTTGATTAGCTTAATTGATGTTTTGAAAATCCATCAACGAGTGATTGACTATGATAAAGAAACAAATCCAGACGATTACACACCTGCAATACTTTCTTTGGCTACATTGGAGTTAATGTTTGAATATATGGTAAAAGAGTCGAATACAGTTTTTCAAAATGCAACAATTGTGGTTTACACCATTGTCGCAAGACATCCATTTTTTAATGGAAATAAAAGAACTGGTTACGAAGCAATGAATCTTGTCATTGAAGATGGAGGGTATAAATTCACATCCACTAAAGAAGAAATGATAGATTTTATAGTTAGAATTGCCACTACTGAAAATGAAATGACGATTTCTGAGATTGAAGAATGGATCATAAACCATACCACCATACAATAAAAATTATTTTGTCAATACAAGGTTTTACAGAAAACCAAACACTTTCATAAAGAAGTTGGGTTTTCTCGCTTTTTAAGGGCAAAAATCAGAGTTTTTTTGTATTTTTTAGGTAAAAACCCAACACTTTGTATAAAGTGTTAGGTTTCAGTTTTTGTTGTGAAAAGGTGGAAAATTCAGTTTTGATATAGGGGTATGGCCAACATTTCCGACAAAATGGGCGTTAAGCATATCAGAGTATTTTTCGAATTATCAGTGTTTTTAAATTAATATATTTCGAGTAATGTTAATATTTTTTATTAAAAACTATAGTTTTTGGAATTGTACCCTAAATTTTTATTTCATCTACTTTTTTTCATAAAGTCAATACCAAAACTATTACCAAAATGAAATTACCATTATTGATGTTCTTTACCCTTTGTGGTACTATTTTAAGTATGGATATGGTTTCGTATATTTGAGCAGATTGTTCAAATATATAGATATAATTAATGTAAAACAATATTTTTGGAGAAAATATAATCTAATCTGACGAGTTAAGGCTAGGTAAATAAAGGGTTATAGCTTAACGCCTGTTTTGTCGGAATTGTTGACGGTACCCCTTTTAGGTCATGCTGAAGTTGAAGCGGAGTTTATTTTTTTCCGCTTTTCCAGCTAAATTTCTTATCTTGCTACAATTGAGGTATTTCCCGTGACATTCTGCGATACATTAATCAATAGATGAAGATCTCGATATGGCAGGCAGATATCCCTTTCAAGTATGTCTTTTTTGTCCTCATTATATAGCGAAAATGCAAGCATCATATTTGTTCCTGCAAAGGGAGGGGTTATGGTAATTGCCTTTTCCCAGGTCTCATTGTGTCCGAGACGTATGTACTTCTGCTCCGGGGCTAAAGGCAGGGATATATTTTCAAGCCTTACTTCCATTGTATAATTTGTGGGCTTGTATTCATGGTTCGTGATTCCTACTATTACTGTTCTATTCTCTCCGAGCACGTAATCTGTAGGATAGTTGTCAGCCTTTCCTCCAGGCCCGAGAATATAGAATTCAGTAGAAGGTTCCGGTATAGATTCCGCAATTTTCAGCATCTCGGCCTTTTCAAGAGATCCGCCAAGGGTTATCTCAACGTGTCCAAGCTCCCACTGCAACATCTTCAGGTTTCCGGATTCATTAAGGTATTTTCCCTCCTTTTCATTGATGTTGATTTTCTCAGCCTTCTGCATGAGCATATCGTCTTCAGATTTGCTTTGATAGACGGTCTCCAATATATAGAAATTCTCGTCTCCCTTTTTATAACTAAGAATTGCAATTTGGGAGTCCGGGCTTTCAGGATCTATATCTTTGGTATCGTATATTATTGTGGAGTTAAGTACATAGCCTTCGGGGATACGATCCGGGATAAGAATCCCGAAGCTGGCTTGTTGTCTGGCTTCTTCGAGGCTCATGTTTTCGGAAACTTTGAGTGCTTTATCCAAGTCCACAGTTTTTACTTCTGCCCTGGCAGGGACCTCAAATTTGAATTCTGAATTTGGAATGCCGGTGTTTATTTTCAAGTCGCGGATTTCCACTTCTGTCATCAGGTTTCCTTTGTTGTCATATATATTACACCTGAGTGCCATCCATGTCTTTTTGTCAACCCATATTTTCGTCCGGAAAAATTGGTGTGGCTCATTCTCTTTGATTTTTGGCTCGGCTTCAAGTACATATGCACTTCTTCCGCCCACTTCTTCAACCCCTAGCATGGAAATCTTACTTTCGTTGAGGAAGGTACCTATTAGCCTGACATAATCTTTTTCCGTTAAGAACGGGTTCTTAGGCAATTTTATTTTCGTGACTGTATTCGTCCCAGTGTCATAGCTCCATATAAATTTCCCGTCAAAAACTTCTTCAACCTTTTCCCTGTTCAATGACGAGGCTCTAATCAGGTTAGGTTTTTTATACATTACCTGTACTTCTTCCTGATTCTTTTCTCCATTAAGGTATACAGTCGTATTTATTGTGCCAGAGTAGTCTTCAAGACGGGCCTGATTTTCCTGCATTTTTGTTGCAATCTTTTCTGCACTCATTTTTTCCTCGCAACCTGATGCAAGAGGAGCCAAGTTTATTAGAATTAGTATGACTAATATTTTTGTATGTCTCATTTCTACCAACTTTCTTATTTTTTTATCCTAAATATTAGCCATACTCTTTAATATTTTATATAGTTGTCCACATACATATAATGTAAAATAGAAAAAAGTCGAGTGATATTCTAATTTCGGTTCCGTTGCAAAAAAATTATGGAAGGGATTTACTGAAATAAATAGAAATTTAGGAGATAGGTTCTGTTGCAAAAAATCTGGCTTTGATGCAAAATCAGTTAAACCTATCACTATTAGGTATCTTCTTCAATACCAACCTTTTATGTCAAAAGGTTCGTATATCAAAGTATTCTGAAAATTAATTTTTTAAGAAAATTACAAAGGTTTTACCAC
>MCHG01000441.1_pt1 | contig 11813 bp, 9 predicted proteins | sample 787351 | NCBI WGS metagenome assembly MCHG01 (sample SAMN05430296, study PRJNA330682) | permafrost metagenome | biome: Cold desert; feature: permafrost; material: soil; isolation source: enrichment culture inoculated with soil incubated with H2/CO2 at 20 degrees... ... | reverse complement strand
AAAGAAGACTGCAGATGAGAAGCTGTCCAAATATTATGTTTCATAATTAAATTGTCAAGGTACTAGCTTACTTAAAAACGTCTAGAAATATCCCAAGCTCATTTTTGCTTGACTCTATAAACTAAATTTTATTGTAATAGTTATTTTGCCTACCACCCCCAAAACCCTCTACTCATAAAAATAGTTTATTTACAAATGTTTGGTAATACTAATCATTTCCCTTCCAAAAGCGTAAAGGTCAGAAGGACTCCTTGATGATACAAGATTCCCGTCAATAACAACTTCTTTATCTTCGTAAAGTGCTCCTGCAGCTATGATGTCGTCCCTTATCCCTGGCCAGCAGGTAGCTTTCCTTCCTTTTATGACACCTGCCGAAATGAGAACCTGAGGACCGTGGCAGATTGCGGCAACTGGTTTGTTTTCTTTGAAGAAATATTTTACAATCTCAAGTGCATCCTTGTTAAGCCTCATTTTTTCGGGTCCTCGCCCCCCGGAGATTACGAGGATATCATAATTTGCAGGAATCACATCCTTAAATGCGATATCAGCATCTATCTGATATCCGTGCTTTCCTGTTATTGTTTCCTTCTTCATTGAGGCTACATGTATGGTTATTCCTTCTTCTTTCAAACGGTGGTAAGGGTAGAAAAGTTCCAGATCTTCAAATTCATCGGCTCCGAATATAAGTGCTTTCAGATAAATTCCCCCAATACTTAGTTTTGCATTTTTATTCTTGCTTTAATCTTGCAGACAAAAGATTATTCCAGAGGCACATATACTTTGTCTGGTTTCGAAAATAAAACAGGTAAAATCGATCCATGGTATAAAAGCAAAATAGATAAAATCAATCCTTAACCTGCTGGCTTAAACTTTTTCGAGGGCCTGTTCGAGGTCTGCAATTATATCCTCGGGATCTTCGATTCCTACGGAAAGCCTGACAAGCCCATCGGTAATGCCTACCTTTTCCCTGACTTCCCGAGGGATGCAGGCATGAGTCATTGAAGCCGGGTGCTGAATAAGAGTATCAGTAGCCCCAAGGCTTACAGCAAGCGAACAGAGCCTGACATTGTCCATAAGCCTCCTTCCGGCTTCAATTCCGCCCCGGATCCCAAAAGAGAGCATGCCGCTGTATCCGCTCATTTGCCTGCGGGCAAGCTCATGCTGCGGGTGGCTTTGAAGCCCGGGATACCTCACCCACTCTATCGCCGGCCGGGATTCAAGAAATTCCGCAACTTTCATGGCATTTTCTGCATGCCTTTCCATCCGGATATGCAGGGTTTTAAGTCCTCTTATACAGAGCCATGCTTCATGCGGACCCATAATGCCTCCTGTATATCCGACAACCGGAGCCAGGCTTTTAATAAAATCCCTGTTTCCTGCAGCGATTCCGCCAAGCAGGTCTGCGTGCCCGCCTATATACTTTGTACAGCTGCTCAGGGAAAGATCCGCACCAAGCTCCAGAGGTTTCTGGAAATAAGGCGTTGCAAACGTATTGTCTACAACGCAAAGAACTCCATGCGCCCTGGCCATATCCGCAATTTCCTTGATATCACAGATAGTCATCGTAGGGTTGGCAGGAGTCTCTAGAAATACCATTTTCGTTTCTGGTTTGAAGGCTTTTTTCACATTTTCCAGTTCGGACGTATCAACAAAACTGACATCTATTCCAAGCCTCGGTAAAACCTCGGAAAAAAGACTGTATGTGCAGCCGTAAACTACGTCCGTTGAGATTAGGTGGTCTCCCATTTTCAGGGTGGTGAGCAAAACGGCGGTGATTGCTGCCATTCCTGAGGCAAAAGTCTGCCCTGCCTCCCCTCCTTCAAGAGCAGCGAATTTTTCGGCAAGAACCGCATTTGTGGGAGTATTGGGAGGGATCCTTGCATATACGTACCCGGATTCCTCCCCTGCAAACCTCGCCGCTCCCTGCCTAGAATTTTCGAAGATAAATGTTGAAGTCTGAAATATAGGAGTAGTATGCGCCCCGAATATCGGGTCTGGTCTTTCTGCTGCATGCACACATTTTGTTGCGAACTTCATTTCCCTTTCCATCTTCCCAAAACCCCCTGTTTTAATTATAGTCAACTTAGCTTGACTTTGTCACATTAGACAGTTACTCCAATCGCTGTTATCGATTTCACTACGAACGATATTTTTGGCATACGAGATCTAATGATGACGCTTTACATTGTAATGTGACATAGTCAAGTTAGGAATAGCTGGAAAATAACTTCAAGTTTTCACTTTGGATAGCTCTATAATTCCATTTTCCCAAATAATCATCAGAGAAAATATCGGTAACTGAAATATTTGAAATTATATTCTTGTCATTCCTTAGCAATTAACTACACTTTTTTGTTCTTCAAATGTTTTCATCCAATTCTTAGCAAATATTCCTATTTAACTAACTCTGCATATTTATCTCTGATCAACTCTCTTAATCGCGTAATGGATTCAATGAATTTTTTTTAAATGTCCTTCATTACACTTTTCCATATAAGATTCAAGTGAATACAGATAAGACGATAAGGTGGTAGAAATACCAATAATATCCAATTATTCTTCCTTTTTGACCATTATGTCTGCATTATATGTTTATAATTTATCTAGTACAACTATTCATTAACAGTCATTTTCATCTTTTATTTTTCCGAAAATTCACACATATCTTTTGCCTTAGAACTCTCTTTAAAATCTACGAAGTTGTTACCATTTAGAGCATAGAAAGCATCATTCAAACTGAATAATTATTTTTGCTTAAGTGGGTTTTTAAGAATTACCAGCTTATCAGAACTCACTAATTTATTCATGGGAGAACGGAACGTGAATTAGAATACGTCCCACCAACTGTCCCTACTGTGGGACAGGATGCGGCTTTAATATTGTGGGGTCAGGAAAGTAGCTGATATCTATGATTCGGTACCTGTGCTGATTATGGACCCGGCAGAAATTTAGGAAATTTCTGGCTCCCTGTACTTAGGAACCCTTTTTCTGTCCAGGATTTTCAGTAGGTACTTAGGAAAGGAAGAGAACCTGAAAATTGTAGCTGCCTTGAAAAGATGCGATTTCATGGGGCTTTATGAGCTTGCAAAGCGGGGAGAAGTCAGGCTGGAAAACATCCTCTTGTTAGGGCTAAACTGTGGAGGCTCAATCAGTCCGGAAACGGCAAGGAAGATGATTGTAGAGAAGTTTTCAGTGGACCTTGATTCGGTTAAAAAGGAAAGGATTTCGAAGGGAAAATTTATCGTCGAAACCCCTGCAGGGGAGTTTTCTGCGCCCATGGACGAACTGGAAGGGGGAAACTTAGGAAGAAGGAGCAACTGCAGACGCTGCAAGCTGAAAATCCCTAGACAGGCCGACCTTGCATGCGGGGAATGGGGCATTATGAGTATGGAAGCAACTTTTGTTGAGGTCTGCAGCGCGAGGGTCGCAGAGCTGTTTGAGCAGGCAAAAACTGCAGGAGTGGTTGAAACCTTTTTCCCTGCCCCGAAAGGTCTGGAGGTCAGGAGGAAAATCGAGCAGCCGATGCTGAACCTGGCCGAAGCTAGGAGAAGAAAGACTTCCAGGCCGGGAGAGGGAAAAACCGCCTGAGGCAGCTGGTGGATGAGACTTCCCGCTGCATCAAGTGCTACACTTGCATTGAAGTCTGCCCTGCCCTGCACAGGACAAAAATATCAGATTTTACTGTAGATGCCCTGGGAAAGTTCCCTCCTTCCTTTGCCTTCCATGCGCTAAGCTATTCCCTTGGCGGATACCTGTATCAACTGCGGGCAATGCGAAGAACTCTGTCCCATGGACATTCCAAATGCCCTTTTCATGCATTCCTTTGCGGTGGAGCTTCAGGAACTATATGGTTACCACGCGGGGCAAGATCTCTTAATCCCGAATATCGCACCAATGGAAATTATCCTGCGGGAAAAAGGTAGGAAAAATCAGGCGATCGGTGAGGGTGGGGAATTTTCCCTGTCCACCTCACCAGATAAGCTGCTGCAAGAATGAAACTGTAGCCCAGAAAGGTCGAGAGGTCGAGAGGTCAAGAGGGCTTTTCAGTACCTGCTGTCAAAGAAGATTCCGTAAACAGGTTCGACCAGGGCAAGGATGCTGCCTATCTTAAATCTGTGTGAAACCTTCCGGCATGTGGTTTATGTGGAGGAAGAAAAAGTTCTATGGATGCCTATAGAATGTCATTAATTTCACGAAATAAGATAAAAGTGAATTTATAATTTATACATGATATTAGTTTTGAGATAGGCTCAATATCAAATTGTTTTTCGATTTTAAAACTTTTCGAGTGGGAACATTTTTCGTTTGAAAACAATTTTTTGTATAATTAATTTAAAATAACTACGAGGGTAATCTTAGTAACTACTGAGATAATTGGATATTGTACCTGGAGCGAATTTGATTGATGCCGGTCAAATGCCAGCCCAATAAATGTTAAATTTTGACGACTCCAGAAGATATTAAAACGTCTCCAAATTTAGGCTCAGGAATTTGGACTTCTTTTTGCTCCAGGATCGATAGCATACGACTGGAAAGTTCCTTAACGATGACCAATGAAACCGATAAGAACTTACACACTTGAAACACAAAATCAATACAATAGATATTAAAAACAAAATCCAAACTTCAACTTTCGGATTTACTGATAAAATGAATATGAAGCTATACATTATTTGGACTGCTGCTGTACTCGCTTTAGTTCTACCTGCCGCAGCAAGCACCGCCATAATTCACGGGGCAGTGTATAGCCTGGATACCCTCGAACCCCTGGACAATACTGTGATTTATGTAAATTCCATTCCCACCCAACATATTGTGGCAAAAAACGGCATTTATTCTGTTGAACTGGTACCCGGAAACTATACTCTTACAGCCAAGTATTACCAGAACGGAATCCTCACCTACTCAATAGAAGAAAATATCGAGATTAAAGATGTAGGAAATTATGTACTCGACCTCCTGCTACCTCCCGTTAATTCCGAAAAGCCCATGGACGGCTCGAATACCGTCAAGCAATCCCGGGAACAAGTTATTGAAGACTTCAAACCGCAGGTTAACTCTCAAATCTCACCAAAAACGGGGAATATAAATTTTTTGCCAGACTTTATCAGTAATTCATGGATATCTCCCTCTAAACAAAGCGAATCTTATTCTTTAATTGTAAATAGCCTGCTAACAGTCGTTATACTTTTTCTCCTGCTCACAGGAGGGTATCTAGTTTCCAGAAAGCACAAAGAGACGGAGAAAAATACTTCTCAGGAAGGAAAAACTGGGAATATAACTGGGCTTATTATGAGAGAATTTTTCGAAATCGCAAATGTGCCCAGGATTTCCGTAAAAGTCATGAATAAAAGTATTGGTCTGGAAAGGAAAGAAACAGCAGAATGTAAAGAGGAACATCCAGCACAGGAAACAGGACCTGCGGAATTAGGGTCAGAAGAAGAGAACATAAAATCTTCCCTTAAAGAACCTGCACACAATTCCAATATTGAAACTCTGGCTCTCAAAAAGAAACTCTTGCTCACCCCGGATCTTCAGGAAGTCCTGGATATGATTAAAAAACAGGGAGGGCAGATTACCCAAAAAGATCTGCGTAGCAGGTTAAAGTATTCCGAAGTAAAAGTCTGCCTCATGCTTGCAAACCTGGAGAAGAGAAAAATAATTAAGAAGTTCAAGAGGGGCCGCGAGAATATTGTGGTCCTCATAAATGGGAAAAGCTAAAACTCACAAGACTTAATATTCCACTTTTCAATTTTACGGCCCATTGAAGGACGAAAAATTAATTTATGGCAATTTCCTTGCTCCTTTTCATAATAGCTGCAGGATAACTGCAAGTTAAAGAAAAAGACCTGAAAAAGATTCACTTTCAACATGAGTGTACGTGAGACTCTGTTCCTCGCGTATTCTCCCCTTCTTTTTCCCATAATTACGATTATTACACTAATATTATTGTTGTACGTTCATCAACCGATATGTCTCAGTCTCAAAGAAGCTCCTGGTCCCTTAAACAAAGAAGCTGTACCCAAACTACAAAAAGCTAAATCGAATGCTCCATTGAGGCTGCAACAACGGGAGATATCATGCTTTAAAAAAAAGTAAATGTTTGTAATCCGTAGTGGGGCGAGTTACCAGGGGCCGTAAGCAAAAGAATCCCTACTACGAAACAAGGGTGAAGTGATCGTTTTTCGGATTTGATCAATGACTCCCCCCATTATCACATTTCTTTTATTCAAATATACGACGTTTGGTAGTCCATCAGTACGTGAATGATGTTTTTATGATTAGCCTCCGGTGCAACAAATGCTTGCCTTTTCATGCACTGAAGCAGATCTGCTCTAACTTCACTGAAGTGCGGAACAAAAAAGACATGGAAACAGAAATAGAGCTTTTTGGAAATAACATCCACAAATAATAGAGAAAAAAACGAAACTTAAGGAGCTCAATACGCATTAAAGACTCTATCTACAGTTATAAAAGAGATTAAAAGTTTAATTAAGCTTATTTTTTTAAGAAAAACTTTTTAAACCCTTTAATTTTACAAGTATGTTTATATGTAAGCCAGTTAAACTTGAAATTGTCAATCGGCGAATAGCCGCAAAGACAAGTGGAACAAAATGGGACGTGGACTCGTTGCGTGTCGAGTACCGGGCTTCCTTCGAGTACCGGGCTTTCTTCGAGTACCTTCATAATAAATTAGATAAAGTTAAATAAATATTAGATAAAGTTAAATAAATAGAGGAGTAGGAAACATGAGAAAAGTAATAGCTATTTTAATCGCAGTATGTTTTGTATTGTCAATGACAGCGGCGGCAGCAAGTGCACACAGTACTAAAAATTCTTATAACAACTACAAATACACTAAAATTACTAAAACGGTCACTAAACAGGAAGCTAATCTTTCTAATACTCAAAATAATAAGGTGTCTAATACAATTGTTAACCTCGGTGACAACTACGCAAAAGGTACTAGTGGAGTTAAAGCTGGTAGTTCTATCTGTATCAAAACAACTGCAACAAACGAAAATAAAAATAAAGTAAACCAGATTATACTGTAATAAACGAAAATGTGAATAAAGTAAATTAGATAAAGTTAAATAAATATTAGATAAAGTTAAATAAATAGAGGAGTAGGAAACATGAGAAAAGTAATAGCTATTTTAATCGCAGTATGTTTTGTATTGTCAATGACAGCGGCGGCAGCAAGTGCACACAGTATTAAAAATTCTTATAACCACAAATACACTAAAATTACTAAAACTACGATCGCTAAACAGGAAGCTAATCTTCATAATAATCAAAATAACAAGGTGACTAATACTATTCTTAACCTCGGTGACAACTACGCAAAAGGTACTTGTGGAGTTAAAGCTGGTAATTCTAACTCTATTGTAACAACTGCAACAAACAAAAATGAAAATACAGTAAACCAGATTATACTGCAATAAACGAAAATGTGAATAAAGTAATCTAGACTATAGTTTAAAAAGGAAACTCGTAAAAATGGGAACTGCGTAAAAAATGGGGCACATTTGTGGAAAGATATATATTATCCGGTAAAATATGTTATGATACAATATGGTCCATATAGATTCCGGTACAATATAATTCAGGTAGAAAGCCGCAACAGCGGCGTCCACAGTGCTTGCCCCTCAGTGTCGTTTGTGCATTGAGGGAAAATCCTTTCGATTTTATCCTCAATCTTAATGGCTCTTCATTTTTTGGTTCCCGACTGCTTACATTCATGTTAAACTTGAATCAATGCTAATTAACTGATGACTCTGGTCCAAAATCTAGTGATTTTTGCATTTCTTGATTGAAAATTTGAATTCGTAAGAAGAATTCAATCTCCAATCAAAATTAACATTCGATGTCTAAAGACTTCAACCAATAAGTATAATCACAAGGATTGTAACCAATTACAAAATCTAGTGATTTTAAATTTTATGTTCATCACTGGATTTTGGTACTGAGTAGTAACTATCCAAGAATTATTGAAAAGACATATTAATTATCTAATGCCGAGAGGGGATTGAAAACCAATCGTCTTAAAATTAGCTCAAATTGAACGAATTAACTCAAATTAAACGAAAGTTCAGGGAGTGAAGTGAATGGATAAACTAAAATTTGACAGAATAAAAAAGACGATGGCTATTTTGTTAATAGCCCTTTTTGTAATGTCAGTGACAGCTGCATCGGTAAGCGCAAAGGTTGATCATAAAGAAAAAGCAAAAGCAAAATATATGAGTAATGGAAAAAATAAATACTCATCAGCAGCTAATATCTACGTACCAACCAATATTCAAACAATTGTTGCCGTCAATGTACAACCAACTGTAGTGGTGACCACTGTCGTCAATGTCCTTAGTCCTGGAGATACAACTGTGGGTGTACACGTGAAACCAGGTATAATAAATAATTTCAACCAAAAGGTAGCGTCTACATAAAGTGGCCTCAATGATACCAAAAATGAAAAAAATCAGGGCGCACTGGTGCATTCCGCTGTAAGCAAGGGGTTATGTTCGTGCCAGTGCTCTTGATATTATTCAAAACAAAGTAGAAGGGGAGAGTACGTGAGGAAGATATCCTCATGTACTTTCTCTCAAATTGTTTGGATTGTGGAGAGTAAATAAATGGAAAAACAAACATTTGGGAAAATAAAAAAAATACTGAGTGTTTTACTGCTAGTCTTTTTTGTAATATATGTGGGAGCTACGTCAGCAAGCGCAACACACGTCAAAGGCTCCCACAGCTACCAACTAGGTTACAATGTCGGTGTCAAAGTCGGCTACGAAGACGGCTACGAAGACGGCGACAAAGACTGCCGCAAATATGGCCAACAGGGGGTTCTCCAGAAGATTCCTGAGCCCACCAGCAATGCAGGCTGGAGCGTAAACTATAGAGAAGGCTACAGAGAAGGCTTCAAAAACGGATACATAGTCGGATACAACAACGGGAGATACGGATGCCTAAAAAAACAGTAAATGTTTGAAATCCGGTAGTGAGGCGAGTTACTAGAAACAGTAAGCAAATAAATCTTTATTCCTAACCATGAGTGATGTGCTTTTTTTCGGATTTGATCAATTACCCCTCCGTCTATCGAGAATTTAAATTATAGTAAACTCATGAATTATAGTAAACTCATGAATTATAGTAAACTCATGAATTATAGTAAACTCATGAATTATAGCTCGACTATGTCACATTACAAGGTAGAATGTCATCATTGGATCTCATATGTCAAATATATTGTTTGTAGTGAAATCGATAACACCAATTGGAGTAACTGTCTAATCTGACAAAGTCGAGTTCAATGTCATATTTTTATTCAGAAATTTTGCTCCTATAGTATATGATTGCTTGTCAATTAGTTATTATATCAGATGTTCATGTTACAGAGTGGGGTCGGTGGCTGATGAGGATGAAAACTAATTTTCTCAATTCCATAATCTCTATAGTAGTTATAACAATGATAGTTCTTGGAATGACACCCGGTATGGCATCCGCTCTAGATGAACAGCTCGGGAACAGCGGAAATTCAAATAATGGGAATTCAAGTAGCCCATCCTCAGATTCAAGTACAGGAAGTTCAAGTACAGGAAATTCAAGTACAGGAAGTTCAAGCACCGGAGGTTCAAGTACCGACAAAGCAAGTAATGGGAGCTCAAATACAGGAAGTTCAAAAAACGATAAAGCAAGTACCGGAAATTCAAAAAACGATAAAGCAAGTACCGGAAGTTCAAAAAACGATAAAGCAAGTACCGGAAATTCAAAAAACGATAAAGCAAGTACCGGAAATTCAAAAAACGATAAAGCAAGTACCGGAAATTCAAAAAACGATAAAGCAAGTACCGGAAATTCAAAAAACGATAAAGCAAGTACCGGAAATTCAAAAAACGATAAAGCAAGTACCGGAAATTCAAAAAACGATAAAGCAAGTACCGGAAATTCAAAAAACGATAAAGCAAGTATCGAGAAATCAAATATTGAGAAATCAAATATCGAGAAATCAATTACCGATAAATCAAGTAGTGGAAGTTCAAATATCGGAAGTTCAAGTACCGAAGAAATCATAGGAGAAGGGGATTACAGTTCCTCTTATAACAATTCAGAAACAGATTTCTACGAAACTGATAGTGAGAGTTACATTTACTATGCTAATGAGGGAATTTACATTATTTATAGCGATGGGAGTTACGTTTTCTATCCGAACAGTTCAGGTCTTGATGTTATTAGGGATCTTTATTATATGGGCTATGCTATCAGTGAGCCAGAAGAAAATATCTATGCCAAGGAGCTTGTCATTAGGAATGTTATGGGTGGTTATCCTGCCAGATTCGATTTTGTGGAGAACACCACATGCATTACATATATCGCATTTGAACCTCTTATGAATTTTAGGAAAACAACAACGACTGCAGAAGTACTCTATAATGCATCTTTCTTTGTTCCAGAACTACCTGCTGGCAATATATATCAATTTGCTAATATCTTTGTAGGAAACAAAGGAGCAGGACAACCTACTTTCCTCAGAAACGGGTTAGTAGGATTTAAAGTTGAAAAAGCATGGATTAAAGATAACAATGTCAACGAATCCCTGGTAACTCTCCAATGGTATAATAATAGTTGTTGGGTGCCTCTTCACACCGAAAAGGTCGGAGAATATAGTGATTACGTGTATTTTGAATCTCAAACGCCTGGCTATTCCTTCTTTGCGATAACTGAAGAGAAAGGAGAAATGAGCAAAAATGGAATTCAGCCTACTTTCTCAAGATATCTCCGAAGTAGTATTTTTTACAATTTTTCCCCATCAATATTATTATCTTGTCCTTAACGTCATCCATGTTGGCAATTTGAATTACTACCTTTGACTTGACTTTCAAAGATGTGCGAATAATGCATCGATGGATAACGAAAATATGTAGTCCCCTACGAGAATAAATACAAAAATGGTCTTATTGATAGCAAAAATTAATAGCTATGATACTGGGTATGTAAATATAACCTCAAAATAATATGAAGTTGACAACTCTAAGCATATCGATTTTGGAAAATCAAACTGCGTGCGGCCACCCCAACCTAAACAGGCTGTCCGACAATTACTGTGAGTAATAAAATTACAATCGTCCTTTGTTGAATGGGACTTTTAGCTTTATGAGAATTGCATTTTATTCCTTATTTATTTCTTTTTAAAATGGGTCGTCCAGCAATAATGGGTTGGTGTTTTCTGGTAAAATATCCAACGCGCCTCCAGCTCACGTTTTGAAGCTTTGGGGGCACGTAACTCTACAATCACCAAACTCACGGGAAAAGAGTGAGATTAGACGTTATTTTGATTATTGTGGAATAATATCAACTGAATACAAATGGACAACCATTATTGTGGAATAATATCAACTGAATACAAATGGACAACCTTATTATTTGGGGGCATAGTAATCACTTCTGAAATCGATTTTTCACAATTTTTTTGCTGGAACGAAGATTGTCCTGATTATGGAATTAAAAGACCATATTTATGGTTATAAATGAGATTAAAAGTTTAATTAAGCTTTTTTTTTTAAGAAAAACCTTTTAAATCCTTTAATTTCACAAGTATACTTATATGTAAGCCAGTTGAACTTGAAATTGTCGATCGGCGAATAGCCGCAAAGACAAGTGGAACAAAGTCGGACTTAAAAAGTAATATAAGCCTCACCTCAATCTGTCTAAATCGTAGAATTTATGGCAGACTTGCCTGGGCTTTAATTACCTCAATCTGGTCCTATGTGAATAGGAATAATAGTGGTTTTAACAAATTTCTGGAGTGGTAATGA
>MCHG01000440.1_pt1 | contig 11813 bp, 5 predicted proteins | sample 787351 | NCBI WGS metagenome assembly MCHG01 (sample SAMN05430296, study PRJNA330682) | permafrost metagenome | biome: Cold desert; feature: permafrost; material: soil; isolation source: enrichment culture inoculated with soil incubated with H2/CO2 at 20 degrees... ... | reverse complement strand
TAGGGGAATCTGCGGCTGGATCACCTCCTAAGCAAAAACACACCAACCAGATGCCGATAAACCGACAAAATCCTCAACCCATTTCATTCAAATTTCATTCTCTAATGCACCCGGTAAGTAAATTATCGGGGAAGGACGGATTGCCTGCGCCGACGCGCAGGTCCATGAAGTCATGTATAGGTGCTGTATATTGAACGCTAACTGGACCTGGTTAGGTGTAATAGGAATTATGCTATCAGGTGGATGGCTCGGCTCAAGAGCTGATGAAGGACGTGCCAAGCTGCGATAAGCCCGGGGTAGGTGCATGGATCCAATGAACCCGGGATCTCCGAATGGGACCTCTCCTTAGTGATCAGTAATGATCGGGAACGCTCCGAATTGAAACATCTCAGTAGGAGCTGGAAAAGAAATCAAACGAGATGCCGCTAGTAACGGCGAGTGAAACCGGCACAGTTCAAACCGAATCCCTTCGGGGAAATGTGGTGTTGTAGGGCTGTTCAAACGTCTGGCGGCAAAACCAAACTTGCCTGAAACGGCAGACCGTAGAGTGTGATAGTCACGTAGGTGTAAGCCAAAAGATCGGAACATGTCCCTGAGTACCGTGCGTTGGATATCGTGCGGGAATCTGGGGGTCACCAACCTCCAAAACTAAATACTCCTTGAGACCGATAGCGAAATAGTAGGGTGACCGAACGCTGAAAAGTACCCCGAGAAGGGAGGTGCAAAGTGCCTGAAACCTGATAGTGATAGAACGATATGGCATGAAAGGATCTTTGACGTGAAGGAAGCATTCGCGAGGATGTTGTACGAGCGCCACTGCCAGTGTCATATCTTACGTTTTGAAGAACGGGCCAGGGAGTGTATCTTGGTGGCGATGGCTAACCTTATACTTGGGCAGCCGAAGCGAAAGCAACATGTGCGCAACCTTCACGGGTGAGGCACGACGTATACAAGTGCGTGGAGTCACCGGGGTACGACCCGAAGCCGGGTGATCTAGGCGTGGGCAGGTTGAAGCGTGGCGAAAGCTACGTGGAGGACCGCAAGCGGTTTTGATCTGCAAATCATTCGTGTGACCTGCGTCTCGTAGTGAAATGCTAATCTAACCCGGCATCAGCTGGTTCCTTCCGAAACATGTCGCAGCATGACCTGACTGGAGATCGTCAGTGGAGTAGAGCACTGATTGGCGGTTCCGGGGGAGAAATCCCTCACCCGCCTGTCAAACTCCAAACCCACTGTCATTGTAGAAGGTCGGAGTCCGGACTACTGGGGTAAGCTTGTAGTCCGTAAGGGAGACAACCCAGCCCGTGGTTAAGGTCCCCAAGTGTCGACTAAGTGTTAACACTAAAGGGCGTCCCAAGCCCAAGACAGCTGGAAGGTTAGCTTAGAAGCAGCTACCCTTCAAAGAGTGCGTAACAGCTCACCAGTCGAGGTTTGGGGCCCCGAAAATTGACGGGGCTCAAGTCGACTACCGATACCACGGAGTACCGCAAGGTAATCTCGTAGGAAGGCGTTGTGTTCGGGCAGAAGCAGGGCTGTGAAGTCCTGTGGACCGTTCACAAACGAAAATCCTGGTAATAGTAGCAGCAAAGCAAGGTGAGAATCCTTGCCGCCGAAGGGGCCAGGTTTCCTCGGCAATGATCGTCAGCCGAGGGTTAGTCGGTCCTAAGACGTACCGTAATTCGAGTACGCCAAAAGGGAAACAGGTTAATATTCCTGTACCATTTAGCAATTAGCTCTGACGTCTCAGGGCAGGCCGAGCGGCGTTGTCGCGCCGTCTAAGCAGCGAATCCTGTGGAGAGCCGTAATGGCGAGAAGCGGGCGAATCTGTAATGGCGTAAGTCGGCTGCACCCAGGGACCCGTGAAAAGGACAGCTAAATGTCCGTACCGAGATCTGACACTGGTGCCCCTAGCTGAAAAGGCTAAGGCGTGTCGGAGTAATTCAGTTAAGGGAATTCGGCAAATTAGCTCCGTAACTTCGGGAGAAGGAGTGCCTGCTGTGTAGACAGCAGGTCGCAGTGACCAGGGGGCTCTAACTGTCTAATACCAACATAGGAGATTGCAAACCCGTAAGGGCTAGTACAATCTCTGAATCCTGCTCAGTGCAGGTACCTGAAACCCCGGTTCAACGGGAAGAAGGGCCTGTAAACAGCGGGGGTAACTATGACCCTCTTAAGGTAGCGTAGTACCTTGTCGCTTAATTGGCGACTTGCATGAATGGATCAATGAGAGCCCTACTGTCCCTAACTGGAGTCCGGTGAAGCTTACATTCTAGTGCACAGTCTAGAGACCTCTAGGGGGAAGTGAAGACCCCGTGGAGCTTTACTGCAGCCTGTCGTTGGGTTGTGGTTCTGGATGTACAGTGTAGGTAGGAGACGTCGAAGCGGGTGCGCCAGCATCCGTGGAGTCGCAATTGGGACACTACCCTTCTGGAACTACGACCCTAACTCTGAGAAGAGGACCCCGATAGGTGGGCAGTTTGCCTGGGGCGGGACGCCCTTGAAAAGATATCAAGGGCGCGCAATGGTTGACTCAAGTGGGTCGGAAACTCACTGAAGAGTGCAAGAGCATAAGTCAGCCTGACGTTATTCAGCACAGCAGTGGATGACGAGACGAAAGTCGGTTCTAGCGAACTTTTGTGCCTCCTTGGTGGGGGCCAAAAATGACAGAAAAGTTACCCCGGGGATAATTGAGTCGTTGCCGGCAAGAGTACATATCGACCCGGCAGCTTGCTACCTCGATGTCGGTTCTTTCCATCCTGGCCGTGCAGCAGCGGCCAAGGGTGAGGTTGTTCGCCTATTAAAGGAGATCGTGAGCTGGGTTTAGACCGTCGTGAGACAGGTCGGTTACTATCTACTAGAGGTGCCAGAGGTCTGAGGGTAAGCTGCTTTTAGTACGAGAGGAACCAAGCAGCGGCGCCACTGGTGTACCGGTTGTCTGACAAGGCAACGCCGGGCAGCTACGCGCTAAGGAATAAGAGCTGAATGCATCTAAGCTCGAAATCTGACCTAAAAAGAGACCTCTTTAAGGATTCCGGTAAAAGACCGGTTTGATAGAAACGGGATGTAAGCACCAAGGCAACGAGGTGTTCAGTCCGCGTTAACTAACCATCCGTTCCTTTCACCATATCAGGTCCAGGCGAAATTCAATATGCAGCACATCTATACATGACTTTCTGTCTTTTCACAATCCCCTTTATAGGTAGAGTCTGGCGGCCATAGCGGCAGGGTCACTCCTGTACCCATTCCGAACACAGAAGATAAGCCTGTCCACGTTCCTTACTGTACTGAAGTACGCGAGTCTTCGGGAACTCTGGATCGCTGCCATACTCACCCTATACTACTTTAATTCTGAATTGTTTTTTTGATACTGTTTGGATATTTTGATTTGTTTTTTGATACTGTTTGGGTATTTCCTTAGTTTTATGACCAATTGAAAATAAGTTTTAAATTTTTTCTATCAAGAAAAGCAGTATCTTTTGGATTCTTTTGAACTGTTATATTAGGTGTCTGTACTACCACCTTTTACTATCCTTGCTAACTCCATCAATTTCCTCTATTGAACTGTCTCGATTCGTGAGTTCTGGTTGATTTTCTTAGGTTTTCGCTTAATCCTTGTCGGTTTTCTTTGATAGCCTGTCAATATTCTGCAGCACTTCCGTATTTCATGAACTTACAAAAACAGGGTATAAAGTAAGCCATTTTTTTCGGGATCTACTAGTTCAACTTTTTCCATATCAAATCCCAATGATTTTTTTATTACCTGTATTCAGTTTCATTATGTTAGATAACTCACCCCTCTTCTTGCATAATCTTGATATTGTCTGTGGTATTACTCCTTTATCAAAAATGATGAGAGAACCTTCTTTGAGTCTACATTCACCTGGTTATAAGTGTCAGAAAAATGCTACAGGTCAAGAACGTTGCCTCTATTCACTATAACTCAATAGGTATGTTTATGGTTTGTTGAGTCACTAACTCCAACTGTTATCTGTAACTTATCCATTTGTATTCGGTTAAGAGATAAAATGCATGAAAGTGTTATTTTTTATGCTAAAATCTCAACATTCAAGTCGGAAAATCACTATACGTGGTATTCGAAGTTGTGCATAAAATTCGTTAACCGATGACAAATGGTAACTTATCAGGTCTATGATCCCTACCATATCCATACTTCCCAAGTTTAGATTTAGGAGTCGTCACAGAACAAACTATGCACAGGTTTCTAATGGGTGCCTTGATTTTCAAGATCATAACCATCAATTGAAAAGCAATTTTATGAAAAACATGCCTAATCTATTTTGTGGCAGTTCCTTAGTGCCGTGAAGAATATACTCGTCCAGTCTAAGTTTAGATCTGTTTCTTCAAAATCATATACAGAAAACAGACTGCTCAGAATATCCGAGAGGATTTCCTCTTTGTTACGCCCAAAATTTAAAAAGTTCTGTAAAGGACTCTTTCATGGAATCTTTTAAGATTTAAGATGTTGAGTATTTCTTCCTGATTTAACCATTTTGCCAGCTTCCTTGATACCAAAATAATCGGTGATCTTATAGCTCACCAAGCAGCTCACCAAGCCTATCAATAAGTTCTTGAGATCCAAACCCTTGCTTTTATGTTTGCTAAAAATCTCATAAAGATCAAGTTTTTCATAAAAGGATTGAACAGCAAGAATCGATCCGATAGGAACACATATATTCTTGTTAGGAATTATAGAAATGTTCTCTGTTTTGTATTTGTATTCATTGGACCGAATAACACAAACAAAGGGAACTTATTTTCTTACTGCCAAAGTCCGATTGGTTCAAATTCTCAATGAATTGTATGGGGTTTCGCATGAATAATGAGGATCAGTTTTCTGAGAAAAGTGAGATAATGTCGGAGTATGATGTTATAATTATAGGAGCAGGGCCTGCCGGGATGTTTGCAGCCTACGAACTTTCTGCGGTTCAGCCGCTTAAAATACTCATTGTGGATATGGGCAGGGATATAGAGAAACGCCTGTGCCCAATGAAAACCAATACTTACTGCATGCACTGTACTCCTTGCGACATTATGTGCGGTGTAGGAGGCTGTGGGACCTTTTCGGACGGAACCCTTAACCTGCGGCCTGATATAGGAGGAGACCTGGCAGCCCTGACAGGCGACCAGACTGAAGCCTGGAAACTTGTAGAACGAGTGGATAAGATCTTTCTGGCATTCGGGGCTCCCCAGGGAGCCCTGCTGACCGAAGGTCCGGAAATTGAGGAGCTAAAGCGAAGAGCTGCATCCGTAGGAGCGCGCTTTATCGAGATAAAACAGCGGCATATAGGTTCGGATAATGCTCCTGCAGTAATAGGACGCTTCAAACAGGACCTTGTTAATAAAGGTGTGGACTTCCTGCTTGAAACCGAGGTAAAAGATCTACTGGTCGAGGAAGGAACCTGCAGAGGCGTCATACTCTCTAGTGGGGGAATACTCCGTGCCCGCTACGTGCTCCTAGCTCCAGGGCGAAGGGGATGCAATTGGGTCTCGGATGTGATTGAGAAAAACGGGATAGAGGCTCGATACGGCGGAATTGATATAGGCGTAAGAGTGGAAGTCCCTGCAATCATTATGGACCCTGTAACGAAAATAAACCGCGACCCCAAGTTCCATATCCAGAGCCGCCGTTATGACGATTTCGTCAGGACCTTCTGCACAAATAGGCGCGGATTTGTCGTAAAAGAAGAATACGAGGGTTTTATCGCAACTAATGGCCATTCCCTGACAAACGTGGAATCAGAAAATACCAATTTCGCTTTCCTTGTGCGCATCGAACTTACCGAGCCAATGGAAAACACCACAAAATATGCCTTTTCAATTGCAAAGCTTGCAACCACGATCGGAGGGGGAAAGCCGGTTTTGCAGCGAATAGGAGACCTCAGGCGCGGCCGCAGGTCTACAAAAGAACGTATTGCCAAAAATCTGGTTGTAAATACGCTCAAAGATGTCACACCCGGAGACATATCAATGGCCTTGCCTCACAGGATAGTTATGGACATTATTGAAGGCCTTGAGACTTTAAACGAGATCATCCCTGGCGTTAATTCAGACTCAACTCTACTGTACGCCCCTGAAGTCAAGTTCTACGCAATGCACCTGAAAGTGGACAGGCAGATGGAAACCAGCATTAAAAACCTTTTTGCAGCAGGAGATGGGGCAGGGCTTTCAAGGGATATAGTTAACGCGGCTGCTACAGGAATTATGGCAGCTGAAGGGATAATCAAGAAGGAGAAGGCAGAGAAAGAAGCAAAAGAAGAAATAAAATAAGAGGTAAACTTAGGGAAAAAAAAATGAAAAAAATATCTGCATACTGAAATTTGAAGCTTTAAGCTTGTTTTTAATTTTATTTATAGTAAGCACAGGAAATATTAACACTTTATAAATTGGTCATGTGCAAGATATGGTGTTCAAAAGTATAATTAATTCGTGAGTTCACTATAATTTTAGTTTTAATTTTTCAAAGTCATCCTTTTAATGAGATCTTTAACTCAAAATCCATCAAGTATATATATTTCATTTATAGTGAGTTCAGGAATCTGAATTTCTTCTTCATACTCCATTCGTTATTATTTCATCATTGGACAGGAGGCTTACCTTTGGGAACAATTAGCGAGAAAATCTTTACCCGGGCATCGGGAAAAGAGGCAAAGGCAAATGATTTTGTGCTTGCAGATGTAGACTATGCAATGGCGCATGACGGCACGTCGGTGCTTGCGGTAAATGCTTTTAAGGAAATGGGAGTGGAGAAAGTCTGGGACCCATCAAGGGTCATAATTCCTTTTGATCATATCGCACCTGCAAACAATGAGACTTCAGCTACGCTTCAAAGGGAGATCAGGGAGTGGATAAAGGAGCAGGGCATTCCAAATTTTTATGAAGTGGGGGAAGGGATCTGCCATCAGGTGCTTCCGGAAAAGGGCTTTGCCCTGCCTGGAAAATTGGTTGTAGGGGCTGACTCGCATTCCTGTACTTACGGAGCTTTTGGAGCGTTTGCTACAGGAGTTGGAGCTACTGATATGGCTGAGATTTTCGCTACAGGTAAGCTCTGGTTCAAAGTACCGGAAAGTTTTAGGATGATTGTTGAAGGCAGTCTTGGAGATAGGATTTATGCAAAAGACCTTATTCTCTACCTGATCGGGAAGACCGGAATTGACGGTGCCACCTATAAAGCTGTCGAGTTCTATGGGCAGGCAATTAGCGAACTTTCGGTTGCTGGAAGGATGACAATCTGCAATATGGCAATCGAGATGGGGGCAAAGTCCGGGATTGTCCCCCCCGACGAAAAAACCTTCGATTTTTTGAAAAACAGAGCAGTTGCTTCTTATGAGCCGGTCTATGCCGATAAGGATGCTGGTTACTTAGAAGAATTCACCTACCATGCTGATGATATCGAGCCTCAGATAGCCTGCCCACATCAGGTAGACAATGTAAAGCCTGTGGGAGAAGTCGAAGGCGTCCATATCGATCAGGTCTTTATCGGGACATGCACGAATGGGAGGCTTGAAGATCTTGAAATAGCAGCAGCTGTCCTGAAAGGAAAGAATATTGCAGTCAGGACTATCGTGATTCCTGCATCCCGTACGACTCTCCTTGCAGCAATAGAAAACGGGACAATGGAAACTCTGCTGAAAGCAGGCGTAACCCTTGCAACCCCTGGCTGTGGGCCCTGCCTTGGCGCTCATCAGGGAGTACTTGGGGAGGGGGAGGTCTGTGTTTCAACCGCAAACAGGAACTTCAAAGGTAGAATGGGAAAAGATGGCTTTATTTATCTCGCATCCCCTGCGACGGCAGCTGCCTCGGCACTGACAGGCGAAATTACTGATCCAAGAAAAATTTAAATCAGAGGCATTTTGGAGCGAAGCAGTTAATCGGAGCTGTTGGGACAGGATTTTATTTAACGGTGTAAAAATTTAATTTAAATCCAGCGGGAATTTATAGCATGAATTGCATATACCTGGACAGGAGGGAATAACTATGACTGAAGAGCTTAGTCATGATAATCTGTCACATTTGATTGAACACTGGATCGAACATAACGAAAGCCATGTAGAGACCTTTAAGGAATGGGCCCAGAAGGCTAAAAAAGACGGTTTTCTCGAAGCTTCTGAAGACATCCTTGAAGCTGTCAGTAAAATTGAGGAAGCAAACGAGTACCTTAACAAGGCAAAAGAAGGACTGTTCCATATCCATTAAAATATATAAGACCTAATTATCAGGAATTAACCATTCATAACAATGTGTCGGGATTTTCCCGTCACTGTCTTTTGTTTTTTTCTTTTTTATACAATCATACTTTCGGGATCCTGCTCCGGCCAGGAATTCCTTTAACTCATTTAAACTTCGGATAAAATTATAATGGGCTCTTATATGCTTGATTCTTAGAAGTATTTTGTGCAACCCTGTTTTTCTCAAGAAAGAGGGACAGTTTCCAATTTTTCGTGCTAAATCGATTTTGAATAAAAATAGAGAGGGTAAGATTTTAATAAAATTTTTCAATCTCGTGCTTTACTTCCTCAATAGAAAACTTTTGCCTTACAAGGGTCTTTTCCTGAATTGCCGGTACTCCCTCCTCAAGAGTCTCTCGCTCGTTTTTATAAAAGATGCCGTTAGGAATCTTATCTCCCCACTCCAGAGACCTTTCGAACGCCTTTACACGGTTATAAGGGTCATATCCTTCTTCAAGTTTGTAGACCCTGTCCCGATACCACTTGAAAGTATTTATCTTGTTAAAGGTCACACAGGGCTGAAAGATGTCAAGAAGGGAAAAACCTTTGTGTGTTATGGCAGCCTTCATAAGTTCTTTCAGGTATTCCGGGTCTCCTGCAAATCCCCTGGCTACAAAACTACAATCCTGGGAAATTGCCATAGCAAGCGGGTTCATTGGCTCTGAAAGGACACCGTCAGGCTGGATTTTTGTTTTGGTTCCCTTGGCTGTGGTAGGAGACGCCTGCCCTTTTGTCAGTCCGTAAATCTGGTTGTCGTGCACGAACAGGGAAATATTCGGGTTCCTGCGAATTGTATGAAGGAAATGGTTTCCACCCTCTCCGTAACAGTCCCCATCTCCTGAAACTGCAATTATGTGCAAAGAGTGGTTGGCAAGTTTTGCAGCCGTAGCTACAGGCAGGGTTCTTCCATGGAGCCCATTAAACGTATGGCATTTAATATAGTGGGGCAGTTTTCCAGCCTGTCCTATCCCCGAAACCACAAGCATTTCCCACGGCTCAATGCCAAGTTCGACAAGCGCCTGTTTGATGGCCGAAAGAATCTGGAAGTTTCCGCATCCCGGACACCAGGCTGGAACCTGGCCCTTGTAATCTTCAGATGTAGGCATGCAGTTCCTCCTTGAGATTTTCGATGGTAAATGGCCTCCCATCGTATTTGGAAATCTGGTGGGAAAATTTAAAACCTGTTTCTGACCTCATTAATTTTGCAAACTGTCCGGTGGCGCTGTTTTCTATACCGATGGTAATGTCAGCGTTTTCAAGAAGCTCAATATAATCAAATCTTTCCCGCTCGGGAAGAGGGTATATCTGGCTGAAATGCATCATCGCAACCTTTTGATCCTTTGGAATAGTATCAACTACCTCTTTTATCACACCATAGGTAGATCCGTGCCCTATAAGCACTATTTTTGGAGAAGGGTCGCCATAAAGAAGCGGAGCCTCTATTTCTTTTTTTATTAGAGGCAGTTTCTTCAGCAACCTTTTCTGAACCATTTTGATACGCGTTTCGCCGTCTTCGATAATATGTCCTTCTTCGTCATGCTCATCGCTATCAGCTACTACCAGGTGTTTTCCTGCTTCCCCGGGGACCGCAAGAGGGGAGATTCCCGTATCTGAGTATTTGTAACGTTTATAATCCTCCAACCCTTCAAGGTCCTTTTCCCTCATCCGGTAATCATTGTAAATTAGGTGCTCGAGATCGAAGTTTTCAAAAGTCCATTCGGTATCAACGAGATACTGGTCTGACTGGATGAACACAGGGATCTGGTACTTTTCCGCAAGCTCGAAAGCCCTGTTAGTGAGGTAAAAAGCCTGTTCTGGGGTTCCGGGCTCGAAAATTACTCTTGGAAACTCTCCATGTGCTGCATAAAGGACGAAAAGTAAGTCCGCCTGTTCTGTGCGTGTAGGCAAACCAGTGGCAGGCCCAGGGCGCTGCATTTCTGCAATCACGATAGGAGTTTCTGTCATTCCTGCCAGAGAAAGGCCTTCTACCATCAGGGCAAATCCCCCACCAGAACTTCCGGTCATTGCCCTAACGCCTGCAAAAGAGGCTCCTATCGCCATATTAATGGCTGCAATCTCGTCTTCAGCCTGCTCAACAACCAGGTTATATTCCTCTGCTCTGGAAGCCATATAATCCAGAATTCCTGTTGAAGGCGTCATAGGGTAACCGGAATAAAACTTACAGCCTGACATAAGGGCTCCCATCCCGATTGCATGAACTCCGTCAATAAGCATGAGCTTTCTGTATTCAGGTTCACGAATTCCGAAAGCTTCGCAGCGGGGACAGTTTGTACGAGCATAATTATATCCTGCTTCTGCGCAGGCTATATTTTCCTGGATTACTTCTTCCCCTTTTTTCTTGAAAGCTTGTCTTAGAATATTCTTAAGGGCTTCAAGCCCCAGATCAAGCAGCCCAAGTACTGCTCCGGTTGCTACGGTATTTGCCATGACGCTATTCTTTCCGACATCAAGGGCTATTTTTCTGAAAGGGATATCTATGAATTCAGGTTCTTCAAATTTCTTTTTGGCAATTTCGGAGTCATAGAGAATAAATCCTTCATTTCTCACGCTTTTTTTGTGAATTTCTATAGTGTTCAGGTCAAGAGCTAAAAGAATATCGACCATCTCTCTGGAGGCTGATATCTTCTGGTCGGAAAAGCGAATCTGGTAAAAATTGTGCCCACCGCGTACCCTTGACATGTAATCCTGGTGCGTAAATACATGATATCCTATTTTGGAAAGGACTTGTGCAAGAGCTCCTCCTACAGTCGCCAACCCCTGCCCGGCCTCTCCTCCTACTCGAAGTGTATAGTCCAGAAACTTAACCTCCAATATTTTTCTTTCCTTTTCCTATTTTCCCCTAAAAATTACTTTCCAAAATTTCACTTTTCGTCAATCTAGCTTTTTGTGTTTACAAATAATTTGGGTTCTTCGTTTTTTTGTGGATATCCTCATAAAAACCAACGCGGTCTTGATTGAAAATCATCTTATCCATAGAGAATGACGAAGAGCCATAATTTGTATATATGCTGTTGAAACATTCAGGTTTCGAATAGTGATATAGAAATGTTGAGTTAGAAATATTGAGTTTGGAGAATTATTTAGAAATACTTAATTTGCCTATTTTCTCTTGCCTGTAATTCTTTTACCTGTAATTCTAAATCCGTATAAGTTCAGCTTGCCTATAAAAAACTCTAGCTTGCAGGCAGTTTTAAAATAATTACAGCAAAACAGAAATTCTCCTAGCCAACTTTTTTCTATTTCTTTTTTCTGTTGTCATTGACCCTGTTTAGCCGCCTATCCTTTTCAGTTCCCCTGAAGAGATATTATTACTAAGCCTTAAATAATCTTGCCTCTTGCAGTTATTCGATAAATTAAAAGTAGAATCTAACAGGAAGTTCAAAAATTTAAAAATGATTGAAAAGCTTTTCGAAAGAAAAGCCTATCAAAGTAATCTCCATTATCAATATACAAATTCAAGTACTCATTTAACACCGATTTTCGTCAGCCGTTTATGTTCCACCAAAAAATCCACAATTTTTGCATCAAAACCCGATAACTAATACT
>MCHG01000439.1_pt1 | contig 11825 bp, 6 predicted proteins | sample 787351 | NCBI WGS metagenome assembly MCHG01 (sample SAMN05430296, study PRJNA330682) | permafrost metagenome | biome: Cold desert; feature: permafrost; material: soil; isolation source: enrichment culture inoculated with soil incubated with H2/CO2 at 20 degrees... ... | reverse complement strand
TCGGTTCCTTCTCCTTTATAGAGCTCTTCATGGATAAGGGACATTGAGAGTACCCGGCTTTGACTTTCCCTGAAAGCTTCGAGTACCTTTTTATCCCGGAACTTTTCAGCCTGAAGATCCAGCAAAGATGAGATTACCTGCAAGTTGTTCTTGATTCTATGATGTATTTCTTTTATCCGGATTCTATCCATTTCCGCCATAGCTATTTCTGCCCTTTTCCTCTGCAGAGCCTGCATCACCGCCGGCGCGACCGCTTCGAGATCTTCCTGCTGCTCGCAGCTGTATCCGCCTTCACGGTTTGCGACCGCAATTAAGCCTATCGTTTTCCCATTGGAGAGAAGTGGCACGCCGAGAAATGACATGAGCAGTTGATGGACGTGTGGCAGGCCGCTACTGTCGGGATGCAACGGCGGATCATTAGTAAAAAAGCTTTTTCCGCTGTCAACGACATGGCCATAAACACCATGCAGGGCAAAGTCACCCAGAGGACGTGGATTCCCGGCCTTGTCGTACATCAGGCTCCGAGCCCATTCCATGTTGCTGACTGCGATACCTTGCAGCGTCCTGCCGGCACCTACTTCACCAACGAAACCGATTTGGCTGCCGGTCACTTCCAGGGCTACAGATAGACACACATTTCCCAGTTCTTCTTCTGTTTCGGCCCTCACAACACTGCCGAAGATCCGGTTGATTCCTTCAAGAATGTTGTAGTATCTGCTTATCCTGTGCTCTCCTTGCTTGTGTGTGGTAATGTCGAGAACAAAGGCTGTGCCTTCAAGGCGCAAATGATCGAAGGTAGCTATTCCGAGAATGACAGGTACGCGAGAGCCATCTTTGCGGATGTATTCCTTCTCGTAAGGTTCTTTCACGCCGGTGGTTTTCAGTTCCGCGATGCATTGCTCTTCCAGGAGACGGTACTCCGGTGGGGTCATCTTGTCCCAGTTAACCCGTCCGGCCTGCAAGTCCTCCCGAGTGTAACCGACTATCTCCAGAAACTTGTCGTTGGCGTCGGTGATTGAGCCGTCAAGATTAAAGAAAAGCACGCCGAACATCCCCGATTCGTAAAACCGGCGCAGGCGCGCCTCGCTTTCCCGCAGAGCCTCTTCCGCCCGCTTACGCTCAGTAACATCTCTTACAATAGCTGAGAGAGCTACAAGTTCTCCAGATGCTTCAAAAATCGGAGAAAGAGTTACTGAAACGTTTATAAGATTGCCATCTTTTTTTAACCGTGAAGACTCGTAATGCTGGATCTTTTCTCCCCGTTTAATCTTTTCAGAAAACTGCTTAATTTCCCCTTTAACATTATCCGGTTCAAGTATTGATACGTTTTGTCCCAGAATTTCTTCAGCCGAATAACCATAAATCTGCTCAGCCGCCTTATTCCAGCTGGTAATAATACCGTCAAGAGACTCAGTTACAATAGCATCATTCGATGATTCTACAGCATTCGCCAGTCTCTGAATTTTCTCTTCTGCTTTCTTAAATTCAGTAATGTCCTGAATTGTCCCCGTCATTCGAATAGGGATATTTTTTTCGTCAAAAACAACTTCTCCTTCTTCATGGACTATACGTTCTTCTCCATCGGCTAAGACAATCCGAAAATCAATGCTATACGGCTTTCCTTTTAAAGCTTCCTTAGTGGTATTATCTACATAGTCTCTGTCATCGGGATGTATATAGCCTATAAATGTATCGTAAGTCACTTCAAATTCTTGAGGACTACGTCCAAAAATGCGATAAATTTCATCAGACCAGTATTTCTCATTAGTTACAATATTCCATTTCCAGTTTCCAATATGAGCCATTCTTTGGGCTTCAGCAAGACCTTTCTCACTTTCCTTCAGCGAGTTGTAAGCCTTCTCAAGCTCTGCTGTACGCTCTTTAACTTTTACTTCCAAATGGTTGTGTGCTTTTTTAAGGACATCTTCGGCACGTTTGCGCTCGGTAATATCCTTGGCGATCTCGAACCGCACATCCCGGCCGTCCGGCCATTTGATGATCCGGTCCACGATCATGAAATACCGGTCCACCATGGGGTTGTAATACTCCCAATGGTAGGGCTTGTCCCTCTCCTTTAAAATAATCTGATTGGTGCAGAAATCGCAAGGAGAGTCCTTCCGCTGGAACTCCCGGTAGCAAATCCCTCCCACGAGTTCACCGCCGAACTTCTCCTTCATCGCCTTATTCGCATACAGCACCTCGTATGTGTACGGATCAGTCACGTACACCACATCGTCGATGCCATCGAAAATGGACAGGAGCTGCGATCGCTCGAAAGCCAACGTCTCCTCGGCCCGTTTGAGCTCGGTGATATCACGTGCAGATGCAAAAACCCCAATAACCTCGCCATTCTCGTCTCTATAAACCGAAGCGTTGTACAAAACAGGAGTTATCTGGCCGTCCTTATGCTGAATCTCTAGAGGATAATCCCGAACTTCACCATATGTGAATACCTGCTGATAGCCTGCGAAGGCTTTCTCAGGCTCAGTGTAGTAATCTGAAAAATCAGTCCCAATCAAATCATTTCTGGAGTATCCGGTAACCTGTTCAGTAGCACCATTCACATCCATAATCTTACCATCACGCCCAATGGTTACGAAAGGATCCAGGCTGGCTTCAATTAGGCTGCGATTATAAACATTTGATAATCTGAGAGCTTCTTCTGCCTTTTTACGCTCGTTAATATCGCGGACGATACCTCCTCTGAAGAGAAGCCTTCCTTTCTGATCCTTGCTCACCGTGAAGTGATCGGCGAACCAGCGGTATTCACTGTCCTTGCATTTGAATCGGTACTGGAGGATTCCGAGTCCCAAATCGAATGCCTGGGCCAGTTCCGCGGCAACTAGCGGTCGGTCTTCGGGATGAATGCGATCAAGAACTTCATTGCTGCTCATCGCACTCATCTCTTGGGCAGAGAAGCCGGCGATCTGCTCTATCACCGGGCTCATGTAATCGTAGCGGTCGATCTGAAGGTTTCGCCGGTACACCGCATCGAGTGAGTTCTCAAGGACCGACCGGAACCGCTCCTCGTTCTCCCGCAGCGCGTCCACCAGTGCATTACGTTCCTCCAGCGACTGGGCCAGCTTTATATTGCTGTAGCCTAGCTGTGAGAGTATGTTGGCAAGCTTCATGAAGAAGACCATGATTGTATCCACGGCCTCCCTGCTTAACCGCGGAACTTTTTCAAGCGCTGCTATGTATTCCTCCTCATTGAAGCCATATTGTCTAGCCTGAGATCGGAAAAGCTCATAGTCCAGAGTCTCGCCCTCAAAAAAGAATTGCCCTGAGAAGATATTGCCGATGTGCTGGCCGTCCACAATTATGGGGGTCGCTATGTCCCACATATTGTTCTTGCACTTGTAGAGCTTAAACTCTCCCGGGAGAACGCCCGCGGATAGCTTTGTGTCACTTTCTACGCAGTGCTTGCAGGCTTCGGGGTGAACCCTGTGGAATCTGGTGCATATATCCTGCCATCCAACGCCTACAAGAACATTGCCTTTGAGATCAACTAGAGCCATGGTAATGTGAGCAAACTTATAGAAATCATCCATGAGGGACTGGATTGCCCGGGCGTCAACGATATCGGCAAGCTCCAGGTTCGCCATCTCCGGAGAAGGAGAGAGAATGTTTTCCAACTTCAGCCTGACGCGTTGCTCACTCTGGCGCAGCGCCTCCGCTTCTTGCTTGTTCTCAGTCATCTTTTTCAGCCCGGAATTTTCGATGCGCTCCCATTTTCCTTCCTTTTTGACCAAAGCAAATTGACGGTTGAAAGCTACGTCAATAATATCTGCTGCACTGCACATCTCGAGAAAATATGAGCATAGAGATATAATCTGGTGTTTGCCGATACTGGCATCTATTTTTTTCTCATAATCAGCAAAATCATCCCAATCCCATTTTTTCAACCAGGAAGTGTTTCCTGCCGTCCTAAGCCCTTCATAGCCACTTGCCAAAGCCCGATCTAATTTTTTAACCCAGCCATTTATGACTTTCTCTGAACCGAAAACACCCTCATTTACATATCCGTGAGTGTAGAGAATAATCTCGATTTGCCCTTTCTCAAGATAAATCTCAATATCAGGAACGGCCTTTCCAAGGACTTCTTTTGCCTCTTCTACTTCTAGAGGTTTTGATGTGATCCAGAGACAAAATTCGTTATTTTCCAGCCCTTCTTTGAAATAGGGGACAAGTATGTCTATCAAATCTTCTTTTGTCTGGTAGAATTGGCAGAAGTGGGTTCCCCAGGGTATATCCCCAACAATATCAATACCAGACTTTCTCAGCTGTCCTTTCATTCCACACCTTCTCCTACTTGAGGATGTATAAGGCAAAAGTTCCGTTGTCTCTTTGGTATGCGATTAGCCTTTCCTTGTTTCATAATTAGACTTTTCGCTTCTTAGGTTCCGGAAGTCAGTTGCTGAAACGTAGAACAAGAGTCTCTCTACTTTTCTCCTGAAAACGGATATGTTCGTTTTTCAGATTTGATCGATGACTACCCCAAGATCACGTTTTGTATGGCAATTGAATATATAATTCTTTAAATATAAAAATGCAGGACTTCTGCAGTTACAGGCTTATAAAATCGTTTTCTCATTGATTCTTTGATGTTATAATTTCTTTGATCTGCATCCTGATAGTTCAAATATGCTCATGCTGTTACTCTGGGTGTTTTTGTTTTAACTTCAACCCAAAATGTACCTTTTTTGATTCTTGATACTTTATTATTTTTCTGGGTTTTTGATTCGTTGCAGCCAATGAATGCGGAAAATTAATTTAAATTTTGGTGAATTCAGATAATATGGATAAGTACATGATTTTATGCAGCTCCAACGTTATAAGATTTATCTATGAGATCTTTATATAATCATTCCCTCAATTAAATACATTTTTAAAACTGCTATTTCAAGTCTGCTTTTTGATATTTTTCCGCCTTTAATATCACTCGCTTTTTTAAGATTTTATACGGTTACTCCCTTGAGTATATTTTTCTTAATATCAAAACAAAAGGCTTATATTCCAAAATATAATGGAACTTGTGTTTTTTTAATAATTTTCGAGCTTAACAGGTATAGTGCTTGTATTTCCCTAAATATTAAACAAAAAGCTCAAATCCCTCTTTTTTTAAAGTTAATTAGGAAATATAGAGAAAAGGCCTGTTTTTATAAATCAATAGATAAGGATAATCGTAAAATGAACCTCATTCCCTTTATTCCAGCAGGGTTCTGGGATTGATAAAGCCGCTCCTGAGCATATGGTCGGCAAGCACAAGGGCAACCATAGATTCTGCAACTGGAACCATACGTGGGGGGATGGTGGGGTCATGCCTTCCTTTGATTGTGATTTCAGCGTTTTTTAGGGATGTGAGGTCAACCGTTTGCTGAAGTTTTCCTATGGAAGGGGTAGGCTTTACTGCTACTCTGCAAACAATATCCAGACCCGTTGAAATTCCGCCAAGAATGCCCCCGGCATTATTGCCCGAACAGGTTATTTTTCCTTCCTCAATTCGGAAAGGATCGTTCATTTCACTTCCACGTAGGCGGGCAGCCTCAAATCCGGCTCCGATTTCAAAGCCTTTAACTGCAGGAATGCTCATAAGGGCCTTTGCAAGGTCAGCATCCAACCGATCAAATACAGGCTCTCCGAGGCCTGCAGGCACACCTCTTGCAATAACTTCGACAACGCCTCCAACGCTATCTCCTTCCTGCCGAATGTCTGCAACTTTCTCAAGCATTTTTTTGGCAGCCTCAAGATCGGCACAGCGCACAGGGGTCTTTTCCACATTTTCTACAATTTCTTCAAAAGAAAGAGTCTTTGCCCGGATTCCACCTAGTTCAAGCACATGTCCGGAAATCCGGATTCCGAATCTGGAAAGCAGGAGTTTTGCAAGAGCTCCGCCTGCAACCCTGCCTATAGTTTCGCGGGCTGAAGACCTGCCTCCGCCACGGTGGTCCCTCATCCCGTAACGGGCCAAATAGGTAAAATCAGCATGTCCAGGGCGAGGAGTGTTTTTAATAGCATCATAAGCCGAAGACTTTGCGTCCGAGTTCCAGACCAGCATGGAGATAGGAGTGCCTGTGCTCATTCCTTCGAAAAGTCCTGAAAGTATCTCCACCCTGTCAGCCTCGCTTCTGGGGGTGGAAACTTCACTCTGCCCAGGGCGCCTTCTGTCCAGCTCTTTCTGGATATCAGCGTCTGAGAAAGGGAGTCCTGCAGGTAATCCATCTACTACAACGCCTACAGCCCTGCCGTGGGATTCGCCCCATGTGGTGATTTGAAACCTCTGCCCGAAAACGTTTCCAGCCATGCATCTTAAGTGGTTTTTTTGCTATTTGATTCTTGGGGTTGTGGTAAGGAGGGCTCAAGATGTACAACTACGTCAGAAATATCCTTATATTCTTCCTTCAGCTTTTTGCTGACCCTATGAGAGATAAGGTGGGCGTCCCCAAGAGACATATCAGATTGAATAAGCAGGTGCATATCGACCCTGATATCTCCCATGCTTCCGCGAGTCCGGATCTTATGACAGCCCTTTACTCCTTCAACTCCCATAACCAGTCCACAAATTTCTTTCTCTTCAATCCTGGACATATCCAGAAGAGACCTGGAGCTCTCTTTTATAATTCGGAATCCGGCCCTGAAAATAATAAGAGCGATCGCTAAAGCAATCACTGTGTCTATGAGAGGAAAACCTAATTCTATGGCAACCAGGCTTACCATAACCGAGAGGGAGACATAAATATCGCTTTTTGTATGCATGGAATCCGCTATAAGCACCTGGCTCCTGAGAGATTGTCCCTGTCCATACTCATATCGCGTTACCAGGTAGTTAATACACATTGTCCCAAGCACTATGAGAAAACTCACAGCTGTAACTTCTGGCTTGCTCGGGACAAGGAAGCGGTTGAGAGCATTATGGAAAATTTCAACGCCCACAAAGATCAGCAGTAAGGCGATAAAAACAGAAGCTACAGTTTCGTATTTCTGGTGCCCGTAAGGGTGCTCCCTGTCCGGGGGGCGGGCTGCAATGAAACTTCCAGCCAGTCCTACAATGTTGGAGGCCCCATCAAAAAGAGAATGATAGCCGTCTGCAATCATGCTTAAAGTGCCGGTTAGATTTCCGTAAATGATTTTGGCAAACGCGACTACAAGGTTCAGAAATAGCACATATACAAGGACTCGCTGGATTTTTTTAAATCTTCGTAACACAAATCTGAACCCCCTGTCATGGAAACTGTACGAAATAAGGATGCGGAGCAGTGAATAAAAACGGCTTAACGCATTAGAAGTTATTAAAAAGTTATCAATTATGGAATAATTCGTTTTATATTATAAAATTCCACTTTTTGAAAAAGAAATAAAAAATCAAAAGTATGGAAAAGTAGAACGGGAAAAAGCGGGAGGAGAAATAAGAAAAAGTAAACTGTTATTCGGAACCTGTCCAGGTCATATAAGCTTCCACTATTTCCTGCCCTTCCAGAAATATAAGCCCGTGTTCTTTGCCGTATTCTTTTGCCTTTTCTTTAGAAAGGGCCTTACCATTGTCATCATCCAGCATCTCGCAGACTACCATTGACGGGGTGATCCCTGCCATGCGGGCAAGAGCAACTGAAAGTTCGGTCTGCCCCTTGCGCTCATCAAGAAGTCCTTCTGCAGCTCTCAGGAGTGCCACATGTCCAGGGGTCCTAAATTCATCCCCAAAATGGATTCCGTCTCCTGAAAGGTTTCTTTCTGTGATTTCCCCGATTTTTCGGATAGTAAGAGCTCTTTCATTATCCGGGATTCCGGTTCTGGTATCTCTGTGATTGACCCAGAGAGAAAAGGAAGAGTGAGAATCGTACTTAAGGTCCCCATCCTTTTCCACTACTTCGCCAAGAACGTCACTGGTTTTGCTGGCTTCACGGACTAGCTCTGCCATAAAAGGCAGCCTTAGTTGTTTTGATGCCACCGGGTCCACTGCCACGCAGATCAGACCGCCTGCATCTTTTCGCATCCATTTTACGTCTTTGTAGGTGACCGCTTTTGCAGGAATTACCAGATCGGTTTCTCCTTCCCTGGAATCCGAATCATAAATCTGGATCATTTTTCCGGCACGCAGGGCTTCTAGAGCCCGGTTGATATTCTCATTTCTGTATGTAAGACAATCGTATTCCGTACTTTCGCTCATTCTTGGCTCTCCATACCCTTTTTTTTTACCTGTATCACAACTCTGTCTCCGTCTTTTAAGCTCAGGGAATCTCTTAACTTAACCGGTGAAATGATCTCAATCAAATCTGAAGGGTAGTGTGTTCTTTCAGGGGCGACCACGGCAGCCTCAATACCGCCGACACTAACCGGATAGCATTTCCCGCCTCCGAAAGTGCGTTCTCCGTCATTGAAGCCTTCTATCTGGACAGCCGGCAGTTCGAGTAATCGATTTCGGAGAGCCGAACTGTTTTCGGAAAGCTTTACATTTAGAGTTCCAGGAAAAGGTGTAAAATGTAATTTTTCCTCAAACTGCTTCCTGTATCCAGGTATATTTACATAATACTGGCCTTCACCCAGGCCCCGAAGCACGTTTCCCTCAAGTTCCAAGATATTCGATTCTGGAGAAAAGATACTGCTGTACTCCAGATATTCACTCTTAAGAATCTCAATTCCTTTTTCTGTCATCCTTATCAACTGGCCGCCGGGAACAATCTTCCTTTCAATCAGCCCCTCTTCTTCCAGCTGCTTTAATTTTCTTGCTGCGGTTTTGGAGCTTGCCCCGGTATGCTTTTGAAACTCACTCGAAGAGACCTTAATGGTTTTACTTACTGCTCCAATAAGGGCAAGTTTCTTCAGGTGTTCGATATCAGGCACTGTCGGCACCTTTGTTATCTTAATTTTGAGACGCATCTCAATAATGAGATGTAGACTACGCATTTCATTATAATAAAACTTTTGATAGCAAGAATGACAGGAAAAAAGGATAGGGGTCAGGTGCCTACCTTCAGCGCTGGATGAGAAATTCGATAAAACTGGGCAAGGCCTCTTAACGAGATCACCTTTGGAATGAAAAAGAAAATAAGGCAAAAAATCCGGCATCCTCTGATGACATAGAGCCCGTTGATGACCTAAAGTCGTTAGGAATAATGAAACTATAATTTCAAGTATTTCTGTTACCGATATGTCTTTGATGCTTAGGAGAAATGGAATAATATAGCCATCCCCAAACTGAAAACTTGGAGTTATTTTTTAACCATTCCTTATTGTAATCTCTAGTCCTTCAAATGGCTTTAAAGTGGTGCAGGACAATTGATTCACAAAATAGTAGCTACAAGTAGTGTAAATTTTTACTTAAATTTTTACTTTGATTTTGATTTTTACTTCGATTTATACTTTCAATTTCCGAAACTTTTTTGCTCCAATTCTCACTGCAGAATGACTCCAGGAAAAACATCACCGGAGAAGTTAAGTATTTAGTATTTTGAATCCATCTACTGATTAGACTATGACGAGAGAAATTGAAGTTGAGTGTCCTTCATGTTCGCCCGAAGAAGAAGTGGGGCATGAAGTTATGAAAGAAGGTCAGAGCCCGCTAGTGCGCTGTCTGGAATGCGGACAGATACATGCAGCAAAGATAAAAACCCCGAAATTCGTTCTTTTGAGGGTTATAGTCAGCAAGAGGGATGTTTCGGATACTTACAAAACTGAACTGGATTCCGAGACTGCCCTTCAGGTAGAAGACGAGCTTGTTGTAGATGATGAGGAAACAGGCTTAGTATGTCCCATCCTGATTACTGCTCTTGAGGCAGGAGGAAAACGGGTCATATCGGCTAAGGCAGGAGAGATTGAAACAATATGGGGGAGAGCCATCGATGAGATGACTGTAAAGTTTTCTGCGCAGTCAGGAGTTGAAAAAACAGAGGTTTACGAAAAGCGCGTTCCTGGAGATTATGAGTTTGTTGTAGGAGCAGAAGAAAAAATTGGGAGCAAGAGCCTTTTCATTACCAAAATCAAAGTAAGAGATGGGGCATTCAGGTCCAGAAAAGGCGATGTTGTGCTTGCAAAATATGTAAAAAGGATTTTTGCCAGAAAGAGGAGGGATGGTTCAGGTCGTGATATCCGAAGAGGACCGTGGTGAAGAAATTAATATAAAGGAAAAAGAAGAGGCAGAAGGATTCGAAGAACTGTGCAAGCGACTAATAAAAGGGCTTGAGATTCATATATTCGAAGAAAAAGTCCGCGAAGCCATGCTGCGGGTCCCACGGCATAAGTTTGTCCCGGAATATGAGAAAAGGGCAGCTTATCTGGACATGCCTCTGGAGATTGGCTATGGGCAAACAATATCTGCTCCCCATATGGTTGCTATCATGTGTGAACTCCTGGAACTGGCCGAAGGGCATAAAGTCCTGGAAATAGGGGCAGGTTCCGGATATAATGCTGCAGTGATGGGAGAACTCGTAGGAAAAAGCGGACATGTGTATGCTGTGGAACGCCTCGAGCCTCTTGTGCATTTTGCAAGGAAGAACCTGAAAGAAACGGGCTACGACAATGTCACAGTGCTGCTTGGAGACGGATCAATGGGTTATTCCAAGTATGCCCCCTATGACCGGATAGCCGTAACATGCGCAGCTCCCTGCATCCCTGAGCCTCTGCTGGAGCAGTTGAAGCCTGGAGGCATAATGGTGATTCCTGTGGGAAATTATTCCCAGGAACTGATCCGGATTGAAAAAGACAGGGAGGACAATATACGCAAAGAGAAAAAAGGAGAAGTTATCTTCGTACCTCTGATTGGCAAATATGGCTTCTGAAAAACTTTCCTACCGCATAATTAACTGGTTTACATCTCTTTTTTGTTTCATCTTTGAATACTTTTTCTCATCTGAGGTTTTGCCATTTACTACCATATTCCGTGTTTTCCAATAATATTAGATAATAAAGCTTATTTTGCGAAAAATTTTTCTTAAAACAACTTAAAAGCAATTTAATGTAGTATTATGGTCAATAATTTTAAATGAAGAGAGTTTTAATCGCTTAAAAACGAAAACGCAAACCATGGAAAGCACGGAAAACACGGAAGTAAAGAAAACAAGGGCACAGTTTTTCAGTGCTTTCCGTGTTTTCCGTGGTTAATAGAGTCTTGATTGAGTTATTCATGCCCTTCAGTGTTTTCATGTCATTAATAGAGAGTTTAAGTGTAATTTTTTGGTAAAATAAGCATTTATTATCTCTCTTTTGTCTTTTAAAGCATTTTTGTCAATTTTGGCAAAACCTCATCTACATCTCTTTTATAACGGCTCTTCGTTGTTTTGTGTGGATATCCTCATAAAAACCAACGCGGTCTTGAATTGAAAATCATCTTATCCTAGAGATTGACGAAGAGCCTTTTATCCTATGTATCGGACATTGAAGCGTTTTCAACGCCGAAAACCGATTCAGAGATCCAGGATAGATTAGATTAACAGTCCTAATCCATGCTGTGTATCAATTCAACATCTTAAAATCAGTCTGCTTGAGCGAGCGAAGCGAGTGATACGGACCCTGATGCTGTTGCACTTGCAGTGCAACTAAAAGAAAAATCGTAACTATTCCAGTACTTCACCAACTGGATCGAGAAATCATTTAGCTTCATTCCGATTTCAAAATACTTTTCGTTGAATGTTTGAAATCGGAATGGGGACAGATGATTTTCGGATCCAGTTGGTGAAGTACTGTATTCAGATAGCCTTTCAAAGGCTACAATTTTTCCTCGTTTCGAGGAAAAATTGCATATAAATTGAATCCTATTTTGTTTCGTTATTATGCTTACACGTGAAGAGATTTTTGTTATCTATGAAGCTGGTCCTGAAGCTGTAATTTCTGTA
>MCHG01000438.1_pt1 | contig 11842 bp, 11 predicted proteins | sample 787351 | NCBI WGS metagenome assembly MCHG01 (sample SAMN05430296, study PRJNA330682) | permafrost metagenome | biome: Cold desert; feature: permafrost; material: soil; isolation source: enrichment culture inoculated with soil incubated with H2/CO2 at 20 degrees... ... | reverse complement strand
ACCTTCTTCAGATATATTGCCAAGAGAGGCTGGATTACCTTCAAAGAAGCTAACCAGGAACCCGATGAGACCTCAGCTTAAATGAATCAAAACCTTGAATGATTTCAGATTGACAGCGATAAGCTCTATGCTTTATTACAAGAGGGTTATCTGGAACTTTGGAAAACTTCTGTCCGATAGCGACGTGTAATTGAAAGGATGTTTTAGATGTCAATTAAACTCATTGAAGAAAACGGCGGGAAGGTTCTCATCGTACACGTCAGCGGAAAACTGGAAAAAGCGGATTACGAGCTTTTTGTGCCCAGATTCGAGCTACTTGTCCGGCAACACGGAAAGTTGAGCTTATATAATTTCTCCGGAACTGATTGAACGCGAAGGCGATCTTGCTATAGCAGCTACACTTGAAGGGATCGATATCGGTGAGGTTACGTGATTCAGAAAAAGATGCAGGGGAAAAAAACAGCGGAAGTTATATTAAAAGAAGTTGAAGATGAAAACATCGAATTGGTCGTCATGGGGAGCCAGTTTGGTGCTGATTGTGAAATAAAAATGCTCACTTATTGAAATGTGGTTTTTTATGGTGTTGAAGGTAAAGTGAATGTCTGATAGACAAGCATTCGAAGATGAACATTTGATTAACCAAACAGCCTCATCCCAAGAAAGGGGATGAGGCTGTTTTATCGTGCCGAACATAGGTTCTGAGGCGATACAAAGTAGAATTTAGCCCTTAAACTAAACATCATCAACTAATTGTTTAGCTTGTACGTAAGCGTCAATTACGACCTAAGTTGTAATTCCTCCAGGGTCAGACCCAATGTCATCAGGCTATCGTACCAATAACTTACAAACCATGCTCCGCACCCTTGCTCAGTCCATGTAATTTGCTCATATAATATACTGAATGTGTGATGCATTGGGAGGATATGTAGTCAATCAAACAGCTTTCAAAAAAATTCCACTATGATGCCCGGGACTTGCTTGAATATATTTACAAGTCCTTGTGTTCCTGGTCATTGGTATCCCAGCAGCAGTAGATTCAATTTGCACAAAAACAGAAATGAGTTACAAGCTACGCTTTTGATTCATGGGGTGTTTATGAGCTTTAAGCCCCATTTTACGGATTTCACTTCTGCCCGGACGGATAGGCACCATGTTTTTTGAGATTTCGAGCATTGTCCGATTAAACATCTCACTACGCTTTGCAGGATCATCCTCTAACAACATGAGAACCAATGAATCCTTCAATTTACCGATCAGTATGTTGGTATTCACCTTGTATTCATATTTCAAACTTATCATTATGTGACTAAAATCTTCAATAAATTTGGCATTGGTCAAGCTGATAATGCGGAGAAAACTAATCTCGCATATACAGTTCAGCAAGTTTTGGACAGTAGGATAGCCGATTATCAATTACCGGAACGCACTGTTGCGCAGATGAAGTTATTGCAAGCGAATTTACCATCCCAGTGCCAGTACTGATGAGGTCTGATCGGACACACCTGCATCCTTTTGGAAAACTAGCTCGACGAGAGGATTACGATTGCTGTTGGGAGAATTATCAATGGGGGACATACTGAAAAACTAGAATCTACTAGAGAAGATGGGAGAATAGATGAGTAAATATCGAGCTTGGCTGTTACTTGTTGCAACCACTTTATTTTGGGCGGGGAACTATGTGTTTGGCAAGTATGTAATCATGGAGATGACACCGCTTTGGATTACCTTCTCTCGGTGGCTGTTAGCTTTATTTTTATTAATTCCGATCGCTTACTTTATTGAAAAACCGAAATGGCAGATAGTAAAAAAGGCATGGATTCCGTTAATCAGTATGGGAGTATTGGGAAGCATCGGTTACAACCTGGTTCTTTATTCAGCCCTAGCATACACTTCGCCAACGAATGCCGCGTTAGTTAGCGCCTTAAACCCTGCTGTCATTGTATTGTTTTCTGTCGTTTTACTCCGTGAAAGAATAACAGCGCTTCAAACTTCAGGGATTGTTCTTTCTCTGATAGGCGCTTTCGTGCTCATAACACAAGGTGATTTCGGACAGATACTTCAACATGAGTATAACAAGGGAGATATACTCATGTTAGGGGCTGTTGTGATTTGGACCTTATACTCCATCATCGGAAGGCGCCTTACAACCGTTCCCCCTATCACTGCTACGGCAGTATCCGCTGTGTTTGCAACGTTAATCTTGGCCCCGTTTGCTATCGCGCAGGGGATCGATGTGACAAAGATTAGCCACTTAACAATGACCGGGATTCTATACATCGCAATTTTCCCGTCTGTGTTTTCATTTATTTTCTGGAATATGTCCATCCGAGCGATTGGTATCAGCCAAGCGGGGATATTTCTGAATCTAATCCCTGTTTTTACTTCCCTTATTAGCTGGATTTTGGGAGACAGAATTACGGGAACCCAGGTCCTTGGCGGATCGCTCGTCTTCCTTGGAGTGTATCTAACATCAGGAATGTTGAATCATAGATTTGCGGTGTTATTCTCGAAACACAAGTGATTAGCTTTTCCATAGCGGCTGGAACACCACAATAGATAGATAACTACCTGCATGCATGCATGCATGAAGAAATCATCGTGATATAGTCGTTGTAGTTGTTTTAGACAACACTTGAATTGGTTAGAAGGTTAGCAATAGGCTTTAGGTGAAATACCGGAGAGACCCTGCCAATGATACTATTAAAATTATTTCTATTATCAAGTTCCCTAAACTTCTCCAGTGAGTTGAGTTCTTCCTCATCGAGAACATTTAAATCCTCAAGGCAACGCATAACAGCTGGCCACAACGCTCTACTATAGTTACCATCTTCAATTTTAATGGCTAACCCAATATCCCTATCTTTGATCCCGATGCAATAAACGCCCTCGGCACCAAGCTTACCGACAAGCTTTCCATTGGTGTGTTTTAGCAACTCAGTACAGAAACCATCGGTTCCTGCCAACATTTCCGGGTGGCTATTCATGGCCTTAAATATTTGCTCACAGGCATTCCTATACCCTTCATCTAGATCGCAAGGATTGGCGAGTTTGGCAAATCCCAGCGCCATATTGTACAATGGCATGCCATGTACCGGAACTGAACATCCATCGATTCCTATGTATATATTCTTTTCATCAATTTCACACATCGCTGAAACTGTTTTCAAGATATCCTTTTGAATTATGTGATTTTCGTTGGTATAATCGTGGATACTCAGACCCTCATGAATACAGGTAGCAAGCATGCCTGCGTGTTTTCCAGAGCAGTCTGAATTTGTTGGATTAAGCTGGAAATGCTGTGAGACTAGTTCAAGCGCATACTCTTGTTTTATGGAAAGAGTACTTCCACATAGAAGTGAGTCAATTGAAAGTCCGATCTTTTCCATGATACCTGCCACTGTATCCCTATGGAATTGTTCTCCATAATGTGATGCACACATGATGGAGAGTTCAGCATCGCTGAAGCCAAACTTTTTTGCCGTTCCACTCAAGATAACATTAATCGCTTGCAGTGGCTTTCCGGCTGATCTGATAAAAGTAACTTTATAAGGATCCCCTATATATGATAATACCTTGCCACGCTTGTTTACGACGACGGCATCTCCTCTATGACAGCTTTCAACTAAGGGCCCTCGTGATACATTTATAAGTATTTCCGACAATTTCAATCACTCCATATCAAACTATAATAGTATTTAGTGAATCCATTGTATACTCTAATAAAAAACGAAACAACGAATACTTGCGCTATGTCCATTACGGTCATTCAATGCAGGACATTCCAGGCAATGACGAGCTCATTGGTTTGTTAGATGTTCTTCAGGCGGAAGGCTGATGAACAATATACGGTGTTAGGCAAGGGTTTGGGGCTTATAAGACAAATAACTGGTTCCTCACAATTTTTGAGGAGCCAGTTATTTGTCTTATACATGTACTTATTCAGCAATAATGAATAATTTAACTTACAATATCAAAAGATCATTCCAGAAGCACAAATTCCACCATTATACGATGTAGCAATGGCAATTGACGCTTTCGTAGCCATTATAATTGGTAAAACATATGACGAAATAGGGTTATCCGCTCTTTTGACAACAACAATGCCAGTCATGAAAGAGGTAATCGACGAGTTTACTAAACGTGGAATTAGACATAAATATATATTCATGATAGGCGGAGCTCCAATTACAGCTGACTATGCTAAACAAATAGGAGCAGATCACTATGCAGCGGATGGTGCAACAGCAGCTCAATTAGCAAAATCTCTATTAGTAAGTCAGTGAATATAATTTTTTCTGTTAACATTGAGTACGGATGATATGTGCCTCAACTTGGGTCAAGGATTAGTAATCCTTGACCCAAACTATTTTTTGACTATTGTTTGGAATATTAAGCAACCCGCTATTTCGATTGTAACAAAGTTGTTTGTAGAAATACACCTGCTAAGAAAATAGTGGAGATTAATATAAAGTGTAAGATAAACCACCCTAACTTACCATACTTTAAGAGTTCTTGGTCAATAGGTTTCCTCAATTCTTGAGATATGATAAGACCTCCCACCCACTCAAATACCAATAAGTATATCCACCACCATGTGTAGGAATCCCATGTATCCCAAGGTGAATTATATTTAATAAGCTGTGTACTATGTTCCGCCCATGCCTCGGAAAACATTCCCATATGCACTAAAGTCCAATAAAATGCGATCTTCCATGGCCAAGATTTCGGGCTGTACCGGACGCCTATTAAAACGTAGAGAGGAAATATTGTCAAAATAGCAGTAAATGGTATCCTTGAGATTTGAGGAAATAGCCTGTATGGGAATATATAGAAACCAAGGTAGATGAAAATGTAACACAATATTACTCCGATTATTGCACTTAACAAATAGAGAAATCCATATTTCTTCCAATCAAGTTTAACGATAATAATTGAAATAGTAAGAGATAAAGCAAAAGATAAGACTGAAATATATGTTTCGACATTCCATCCAATATTCATATAGATTTTCCTTTAAAGTTATTTTCAAATGTAGTATGACCCTACGATCAGTTAATTATTACGATGGCTCAGAAGTAGATATAAAAGGGATGCATACGCCCGTTCATAAACTCCTAGAGACAATAAACAGTAGGTATTCTCGGCTTGAAGAGTTTGATGACAAATAAATAACGCGTTGGTTGGGCTGTACTTCTGCGGGCTATTCCCATGGCAAGGCAGTAAAAAGACCTGGACATGTCCTATGTAGCATATGAGGTGGTTTTCTCAGGTGAGGACTTGTTAATGATGTACATCCCATCTGGCCGGCTTGCATGATGAAGGTAGGTGACTTAGACTATAGGAGAATCCTCAGATAGGGATAAGGAGGTTGGCTACTTTGTCAGTGCATAAATTTAACCCTGAAAATCGCAAAATACTTAATAGCGAACAAAGATTGGAAATTATGCCCCCAACTCAGGTTTTAGGGGAGATTGGGCTTGAATCTCACAATGTATGGGCTGATATCGGTTGTGGCACAGGTTTCTTTACGATACCGCTTGCTAAGAAGGTAAAGGAAGTTTATGCTCTCGATATACGCGCCGAGATGCTTAGCGATCTCAGCGAAAGTCTTACTCAACTACAAATTCACAATGTAAAGGTGCTTCAATCTGTAGAAAGTCTTCTTCCTTTACCAGATCGAACGGTAGACGGAATTCTAACTTCGCTTGTTTTACATGAAGTGGAACAACCCATTGAATTTTTCCGCGAATTAAATAGGGTTCTTCAAACGGGTGGCAGATTGGTGGTGATCGAGTGGGCCAAAGCCTCTACGGAAATGGGACCACCGATTGGTCACCGATTGTCTATCCAACAGTTGGATGATTGGGCCATAACCACAGGCTTCATAAAAGTAAAGTCATGGCAATGGTCTGATAACTATATTGGAATTGAGTATTGCAAAAAGCTCTAAAATTATAATTCCAAAAGTAACATCAGTTCTAATTCTTGCGCTTTAAAAGAGAACCATTAGTCTATATAAGAAAGCGAGTGAATATTCATGGGCAAAAAAGTAATAGTTATCATCTCTACGGCTGAGAGAGAGAAGGCACTTGTGGGAGTCATGTACGCAACGAATGCGCTCAAGAACAAATGGTTGGAAGACGTAAAGGTCTTTTTCTTTGGACCATTTGAGAAGCTCGTCGCCGAAGATCAGGAAATTCAGGCTTTAGTGGCGCCTCTCCTAGAATACCAAACCCCGGTAGCATGCATGTTTATTTCAGACAGAGAAAATGTCAGTTCCTCTTTACATTCTTTAGGCTACGAAGTGAGTTATATTGGTTCGGAGATTTCAGCCTATATTGAGGAAGGCTATATTCCAATGGTCTTTTAGGATTGGGATGAAGGAACAAATTGAATTTATTTACTGGGCATGATAAACGATGTGTTGGAGGCGTAATAATGAAGGTATTGGGAGTAGTAGGGAGTAGTAGGGAGTAGAAGGAAACATGGCAATACATCATATTTGGTGCAGCAGGCATTAGATGCAATTGAATCCAAAGAAGTTGAAACTGGGCTAATTTTTCGAGCATAATTTAGATATTATTTGGTTGCAGTTTAGAGACATGTTATTTGTCATATGCTAATTAATCATGTTATTATTTTCATAAGCTTAAAAAGAGGAAAAGTCTATAAGTTAAAGGAGAAGTTGTGATGAGCAGAAAGGTACTCATAGTTGGTGGAGTCGCTGGAGGAGCCAGTGCTGCAGCACGCTTGCGCCGTTTGGATGAAGAGGCGGAAATCATTATCTTTGAGCGGGGAGAACATATTTCCTACGCTAACTGCGGTTTACCGTATTATGTCAGTGGAGTCATCAATGAGCGGGATGCACTTCTGGTAATAAAGCCTGAAGCAATGAGAAATCGCTTTCTAATTGATGTAAGAATCTATAGTGAGGTTACCCGTATTTTTCCTGAGGAAAAAGTCGTCGAAGTCCAAGAACAGAGTGGCAAGGTCTATCGGGAATCCTATGATCAATTGATTCTTTCTCCTGGGGCAGCACCGCTTCGTCCGCCGATTCCTGGAATCAAGGACATCGAAGCTCTTGTTGTGCGTAATGTTACAGATATTGATCTTATTAAACGAACTATCGATGAGCAACAGCCTAAAACAGCTGCTGTCATAGGTGGTGGTTTTATCGGCTTGGAAATGGCCGAAAATCTCCACGCCAGAGGAGTAGAAACAACGATTATTGAAATGAGCAATCAGGTTATGGCTCCTTTTGATTATGAAATGGCCGCAATTCTCCATGAGCATATTTTCAACAAAGGCGTTAACCTCATTTTAGACGATGGGGTAAAATCCTTTGCTAAAACGGAGAAGGGGACGCTCATTACTCTCCAAAGCGGCGAGGAAGTTCAAGCTGACTTAATCATCATGGCGATTGGTGTAAAACCTGAAATTAAACTAGCCAAGGAAGCCGGACTGACGATTGGGGACTTAGGCGGAATCAAAGTGAATGAACGACTTCAGACCTCAGACCCCAATATTTACGCGGTTGGTGATGTTATTGAGGTAAAACACATAGTAACAGGCCAAGCTGTGCTCTTGCCTCTTGCCGGGCCTGCAAATAAGCAGGGCCGAATTGTTGCTGACGTTATCGTTGGTCGGGATAGCCAATATAAGGGTACCCAAGGCACTGCCATCGCCAAGGTTTTTGATTTAGCGGCAGCGTCGACCGGCGCGAATGAAAAAATGCTCCGCAAATTAGGAATTCCTCATGAAGTATCCTTTACTCACTCCAATTCTCATGCTGGGTACTATCCTGGAGCAACAAGGTTATCCATTAAACTTATCTTTGATCGAAGTAACGGTCGAATCCTGGGTGCCCAAGCTGTCGGAGCTCAGGGTGCCGATAAACGGATCGATGATATCGCTGGACTGATCCGTCAGCAAGGCACGGTGTATGATTTGCAAGAACTCGAGCTGGCCTATGCTCCGCCATTTTCATCGGCTAAGGATCCGGTTAACATGGCGGGCTACGTAGCGGAAAACATTATTAATGGTGATGTTCGGATGATCCAATGGCAAGAACTCAGTAAACTTAAAGCGAAAGATATATGTATCCTTGATGTACGCGACATCGAAGAACGAAGAGGTAAATTTATTCCTGGCTCGCTGCATATACCCATCAATGATCTGCGCAGTCACTTAGCGGAACTTCCTCAGGATAAGGAGATTGTGGTCTACTGCGAGGTAGGGTTGCGTGGCTACTTGGCTTATCGAATTTTAACTCAACACGGATTTGCCAAGGTGAGAAATTTGAGTGGAGGCTGGCTTACTTATTATCCTGCTGTTTTTGGATAAGCCGATTCAAACTATAATTGAGTTATAAGAGAAATCATTTATTATGGTTATGTATCGTATGGAAAATAGCGGCAGAATTCTCATATTAGAAATTATTCATGAGGCTAGAGATATGAACAATATTAATCCACACCCTTGGGAAGTAATATGATTTCCCAAGGGTGTTTTCCGTATCAAATCAAATTCAAATACTAACTTAAGTGGAATTGCCAGTGGGAACTGTACTCGGGGTAGTACCTGACGAAATGGTAGACTATTCTGACAATTGTGCGCCTTGTTGGAAAGGCTTACAATAAGGCTGACTAGTGATCAGGGTTGCTGTCGGCAATTTTAAAGAAATGTTAACGCAGCGAAGGCTATTGAATTTTAAGGAGGCGTAATAATGTTATACAGAAAGTTTGGTAAGACTAATGAAATGGTCTCTACTTTGGGGTTTGGGTGTATGAGACTTCCCCTTCTTCCGGGCGGCGACCCTAGCCAGATCGATGAGAATCTAGCAATTAAATTGGTTCGTTATGCAATTGATGAAGGGGTAAACTATATTGATACTGCTTATCCTTATCACGGTACAGGCATGGATAAAGGAGGACAAAGCGAACCTTTTGTGGCGAAAGCTCTGAAAAATGGATACAGAGAAAAAGTGAAGTTAGCTACAAAGCTTCCCAGCTGGTTGATAAAAACAAGAGGAGACATGGATCGATATTTGAATGAGCAGTTAGAGCGGCTGGAGACGGACTGCATTGATTTTTATCTGGTGCATACTATTAACAGTAATTTATGGCCTGTTTTAAAAGAAGCCGGTGTAGCGGAATTCTTGGATCAGGCCATAAAAGATGGGCGAATAAAATATGCAGGCTTTTCCTTCCATGATAAACAAGATGTGTTTAATGAAATAGTCGATTATTATGATTGGTCATTTTGTCAGATACAGTATAACTATTTGGATGAGAATTTTCAGGCGGGAAGAGCTGGTTTGGAATATGCGGCTCAAAAAGGTTTGGGCATTACAATTATGGAACCACTAAGAGGAGGTAAGCTAGCCGGAAATCTTCCCGAGTCTGCGCAAAATGCTTTTGAACAGACAGAGGTCAAAAGAACAGCGGCAGATTGGGCTTTAAGATGGGTCTGGAATCATCCGGAAGTTTCTGTGATCTTAAGCGGTATGAATACTATGGATCAAGTGACAGAAAATCTGAAATCAGCAAGTGAAGCTGAAGCAAATTCTTTAACAGCCCAAGAAGTTAGGGCTATTGATCAAGTGAAAGCTATTTTTAAGGAAAGAGTCAAAGTCAATTGCACAGCCTGTGGTTATTGTATGCCATGCCCTCAGGGAGTGAACATCCCCTCCTGTTTCACTATGTACAACAGTTATCATATGTTTGGCAATGAAGAAAGCTATAATACACGGTTTCCTGCTAAGCAAAAAGCATCATCTTGTGTGGAGTGCGGCGAATGTGAGACCCATTGTCCACAAGGTATTTCAATCCCTCAGGAATTAATAAATGTCACAGCAATCTTTGAAAAGGCTAAATAGTTTCAATTAACAATCAAAAAGCTTGTGCTGTTTTTGGAGCGATTTGCGGCTCAAATACCGCGACAGCGGCAACCATGGCGGCTATTGCTCTGCCTGAGATGGATAAATATCATTACGACAAGTCTAATAAGACCTATCGGGTGATAGCTCCTATTAGTTATTGTATTATGCTTTTAAGAGTATTTTAAAAGTAAGCAGAACCTTCTGGGTATTCTAAGTGATGACCTTGTAGAAATTGTTGATGATTATATTAATCCCAAAGATAAACAGCTCAGCGTTCGGGATAGAATATACTATGGAGCAGACAGACTAACAACACGGGAGGAGGTCAATTGTGACTAACTATGGACTGGTGGGAATGATATTTATTAGCTTAGCTTTGATAATTTATACAATAGGTGTGTGGAGTGAACGAATTCAAGGCAGGCTCAAGTGGTGGCATGTGGGAATGTTTTATACTGGGCTAGTATGCGATACGATCGGGACTGGGGCCATGACGATCATGGCGGGCGGGTTGTTTCAATTCAACTTCCATGGAATAACAGGTTTAGCAGCAATACTGATTATGCTCTTTCATGCTGGTTGGGCCACATTGGTTTTGATAAATAAAGATGAAGTCCGAATCGTGAAGTTCCATAAATTCAGTCTGGTAGTATGGGCTATTTGGCTGATCCCTATGGTGACTGGTGCAATATTTGGTACAACAAGATAGCATATTATTGGTCGCAACTAAGGATAACTATAAAATACAACACTTTTATTATTGAATAATTATTCCTTCAATGGCGGGGTATTACTTCATTAAATCGTTTAACTTGATTTCAGGGTGATGATACCTGGAATATGCAGGTGTCTTTTGGCCATACTGCAAAGATTCTTTGGGACACCATTGGATACAGGCTAAACACTGCTCACAGTGATTATGCCAGGTTAATTTGTTATTTTGAATGTCAATATTTTGAGTTGGGCAGATATTGACACAGATAGAGCAATGATTGCAGCGCTCATCGACCCAGAATTTAACGTCCATTTTAGGAACGTACGGTAAAGCTAATTTATATAAACCTGTAAATAAAATTCTTTGCCACAGTGGTCCTTTTTCAACTGGCATTTTGACTCTGCTCTGAACTTTCTCGGCAATTGTGGTTAACTTTAACTGAGCTGATTGAAAGCGCTCGTTTTGTTCATCCAGGGAACCAGGGCCTCCCCAGGGTATATAATTCGAAGGCATAATAATAGACCATCCGCTAGATAAAGTTAAATCCTTGGATTCCATTACCTTTTTTAACTGCACTATTGTATTAGATACTTGACCAGCATTGTTAGCGATAGCAAAAATATATTTAGGAGAAATAGTCTTCAACTTATCCAAAAAATCTAATACCCGTGGGGGTACGCCCCAAATATGCACTGGAAAAATCAAACCGATCGCATCTGAATTGATGGCTTGTTTTTGCATATCCCAATCCACCATGGAGATGAGCTCAGTATTGCCTATCTTACGAGCGAGAGCACGAGCTATCCACAACGAATTGCCGGTACCAGTAAAGTAAAAAATGGTGGTCCGTGTTAATTGACCAGTTTTTGTATATGACTCGTTCTCGTTGTAATCCGTATCTAATTTTTCCAATATTATCACCTCAATTGACTATTTGTTTTCAGAAATCCCTATTTGAAAAACCTCCTATAGAGTAAGTATGAGAGACCAAGCAATGCTCCTATAGTTGCTCCTTCTAAGAAACGCATTATAGTTGGAATTCTTGCCACCCCCTTTTGTTTAACCTAGAAGATATCATTTTATAATTTTCCCCGTCATATCAAGTTACCCTCTATCTGCACGATCAAATGTGCCCCTTTGGGAGGCTCTTCTGTAAGTCATAATTCACAAATTTCTTACGAAAATCGTTCCTCTTCGGCATAACCCCCGTGCTCGTGCCTTATATCTTAAGCCCCAAAGACAATAGG
>MCHG01000437.1_pt1 | contig 12090 bp, 14 predicted proteins | sample 787351 | NCBI WGS metagenome assembly MCHG01 (sample SAMN05430296, study PRJNA330682) | permafrost metagenome | biome: Cold desert; feature: permafrost; material: soil; isolation source: enrichment culture inoculated with soil incubated with H2/CO2 at 20 degrees... ... | reverse complement strand
TTGCTCAACCCACGCTGCGAGGCGTAACTAACCCAAGGACTCTGGTCGCCGCTGGATGAAAACTCAGAGGCACGTCAGTACACATGGCTTGAGCGGGATATCGAAGATATCGGATCGGCCTGGCAAACAATCTGCAAATGAAACGGTCTGAAATTAGGGGGCGTGGATGAAGCGTTGGGGAGTACTGGGCATCGTTGTGATGCTTGCAGGATGTGGGAATAGCGAGCCGAAGGGTGCTGAGAGCGTAGCTCACGTGCCAGCGGTGGCACCCAAAGCGGCTGTTCCAAAATTCGGAGAAGCCCCTGCGGAACGGAATGCCAGGGAGGATGCTGAACAGAAGGCTGGCCTTGGCGACTACTGGGTCAAAGCTGAGTCAGCTACGGAGCATTCAAGCCCAAATGGCCCTGTTGTTAATCGCGTCTATTACGGCCAGAAATTCACCGTCTATGAGAAACGGGGCGAATGGTATCGGACCGTTGAGGATGGATTTGTCGCTCGATGGACTAGGGCGTCTTCATTGGCCGACAAAGAGCCTCCAGCAAAGCCAGCCTATGCGGGGCCATCTGAGTACCAAGATGACAGGATCGCGCCTGAAGCTATACCTAATCCCGGCGAATATGGCCTGACGAAGGCCGATGTTGATACCCTCCGCAAGGGAGCCAAGCTCGTCCTCCAGAGCCGTCCTGACTGTTCGCGCATCGAGGCTGGCGACAAGAGCGTGAAGAAGCCAAACACCTACTATGTGACCTGTCGAATTGGGGGCTCGGTAGAAAACGTGTTCTTCACCCGCGCCGAGGCTCAGGGGGCTAGCCTACACTAGCGGTTCTGAGAGCAGTCCGTGGAGCCTGGGGTCGCCTCAAGGGGCGGCCCTTTTTGTATCATCTGGAGGCTGCGCGCTAAGTGGTCCAGGCGGGGTCTAAGCCCTCAACTTCATTTGGGGCGAGTTTTGGGGCGGAAAGTCAGTTCAGCGATCTAAGTGGCTGTCTTGTCGGTAATAACTGAGGCGTAGTGGCGGACAGAGAGGGATTCGAACCCTCGGTAGGCTTTCACCTACACACGCTTTCCAAGCGTGCGCGATCGACCACTCCGCCACCTGTCCGTTTCCACGACGTCGCCGTGTAGCCGCCGGACGGTCGATCCAGCGGAGCGAGGCTGATAGAACAGCATGACCCCCTCGGCAAGCGCCCTTTGACGCCCCATATGGGGGGAAGTCGATTTTGCCGCTGATTTCTGCGAGATTTTTTCAATGCTGTTCCAAAAAGCCGCCGAACTGCCGACCGCCGAGACGGCGCTGCCGGGGCGAGACACGCCGCTGGCGACCGATGCGACCCATTTCGTGCTGGGTCATGCGCTGAAGGGGCCTCATCCGGAGGGGTTCGAGACCGCGGTGTTCGGCATGGGCTGCTTCTGGGGCGTGGAGCGGGTGTTCTGGCAGCTGCCGGGCGTCTGGGTGACGTCGGCGGGCTATGCAGGCGGGATCACGCCGAACCCGACCTATCAAGAGGTTTGTTCCGGGCGGACCGGCCATGCCGAGGTGGTGCAGGTGGTGTTCGACCCGAAGATCATTTCCTACGGCGATCTGCTGAAGGCCTTCTGGGAGAACCATGACCCGACCCAGGGCATGCGCCAGGGTAATGATCAGGGCACGCAGTACCGCTCGACCATCTATACGCTGAACGCGGCGCAACAGGCGGAGGCGGAAGCCTCGCGTGACGCCTATCAGGCGGCGCTGTCGGCGGCGGGCAAGGGAACGATCACGACCGAGATCGAACCGGCCGGGCCCTATTACTTCGCCGAGGACTATCATCAGGGCTATCTGGCCAAGAACCCGGCGGGATACTGCGGCATCGGCGGGACCGGGGTGGTCTGCCCGATCGGCGTCGGCGTGGAAGCCTAGGATGGACCGGGAGGGGGTAGGCCGGGTTTGTCTGGCGCTGCCGGGGGCGACGCTGGACCATCCGTTCGGCGACGACCACGACGCCTACAAGGTCGGCGGCAAGATGTTCGTCATGGTGGGGGCGACGGGCGGGGTGTCGTTCAAGGTCTCGGACATCGCCTATGAGGTGCTGACCGAGAGCGGCCATGCGCGACCGGCGCCCTATATGGCGCGCGCCAAATGGGTGAACCTGCCGCAGATCGACGACTGGGCGGACGAGGAGCTGGCGGACCATATCCAGTCCGCCCACGCCATCATCGTCGGCAAGCTGACGAAGAAGGCGCGGGCGGAACTGGGGCTCTAGCTACGTCGCGGGCCTCGCCTTCTGCTCGGCGGTCCAGCGGTCCATGCGGGCGTCGAGGAGGTCCAGCGGCAGGGGGCCGTCGACCAGCAGGGCGTCATGGAAGGTGCGGACGTCGAAGCGGTCGCCCAGTTCGCGTTCGGCCTTCTGACGGATCTGGCGCAGACGGATCTCGCCGATTTTGTAGGCCGTGGCCTGACCCGGCCAGCCGATGTAGCGCTGAAGCTCGGTCTCGATGTTGTGCGGGGCGAGCGCCGAGTTGTCGCGGAAGCAGGCGCGGGCCTGTTCTTCGGTCCAGCCCCGCCAGTGCAGGCCGGTGTCCGCCACCAGACGGCAGGCGCGCCACATCTCGTAGCTGAGGCGGCCGAAGCGTTCGTAGGGGGTGCGGTAGATGCCCATTTCCTCGCCCAGGAACTCGGAATAGAGGCCCCAGCCCTCGGTGAAGGCGGTCACGTCGGCGCCGCGGCGGTAGTAGGGCTGATCCGCCGCCTCCTGCTGCAAGGCGATCTGCAGATGGTGGCCGGGGACGGCCTCGTGGACGGTCAGGGCCGGCAACTCATAGAGCGGGCGCTGATCCAGTTTCGAGGTGTTGACGATATAGCCGCCGGCCACGCCGTTCTGTATCGAGCCGGGATTGTATCGGCCGGTGGTGTAGCTGTCCTCGATCTCGCGCGGGACGGGGCGGACACCATAGGGCAGGCGGGGCAGGGTCCCGAACAGGGCGGGCAGGCCGTCGTCGGCGCGCTTGGAGATTTCCGACGCCTTTTCCAGCAACTGTTCGCGGCTGGTGGCATAGAATTGCGGATCGGTGCGCAGGAAGTTGAGGAAACCGGCGAAGTCGCCAGTCCAGCCGGCGGCGCGCATTTCGTCCTGCATCCGGGCGCGGATGCGAGCGACCTCTTCCAGACCGATCTGGTGCACCTGATCCGGGGTCAGGTCGGTGGTGGTGTAGCTGCGCACGGCGTTGGCGTAGAGCTCGCGACCGCCGGGGCGGTGGGTCATGCCGGGCTCGACGGGGGCACGCGGTCGGTAGTCGTTCTTCAGCAGGTCGCGCCAGGCGAGGCGGCGCTGGGCGACCGGGCCGTCGATCAAGGCCTGGGCGCGAGCGCGCAGGCGCGCCTGTTCGGCGGCGGGAATGGTCGCGGGCAGGGCTTTGAACGGCTGCATCAGGATGTCGCCGCCCTCGCGCGGCTTCACGTCCGTTTCGGCCAGGGCCAGGGCGCTGTCGACGACGGAGCGGGCCTGAACCAGACCGGTGTCGAGGCCGCGGCGGGCGTCGGCGATGGCGGCGTCGTAGAGGCCGGGGATGCCGCTCATTCGTGACAGCCAGGCCTCGGCGTCGGCGGCCGATGTGATGCGGGTCGAGCTGGCCAGATAGGCCACGCCCTGACCGGGGCCGCCTTCGGAGCTGAAGGCCAGGCGACCGCCGTCCAGCGGGATGGCGTCCAGGTTGCGGCGGATCAGATAGGCGACGAAGGATCGGTTCAGTTGTTCGTCTTCGTTGAGGGACGACGGACTGATCGCCTCGACCCGGTTCAGCAGGGCGGTCAGGGGCGCGACGCGCGCCAGTTCGCCCGCACGGGTGGGGTCGGGCAGGCGCGACAAGGCCTCGCGGTCGCCCTCCATGCCGGCGCTGATCGGGTCGACGCGGCGGAGGTAGGCTTCGTAGTCGGCCAGGACGCTGGCGAGGGCAGTGCTTTGGGCCGAGGTTTGAGCGCCGGGCGCTGCGCGTGACGACGCCTCGGCCAGAGCCGGCGTCGCCGCCATGAATGCAGCCAGAGCCGCCCCTATCAGAAATTGCTTGTGCATGACTGTCCTCCCTCAAGCGAGCGGAGGAGACAGGCGTAGCAGCCGACGGTCAAGCTATGTCGGGTGTCAGCCGCAGAGGATGAAGAAGCGGTCGATCTGCTTGTCCGAGCCCTGCTGGGCCACCAGAGGGGTGCGATAGTCGAGCCCGTAGGTCGCCAGCCAGCCCAGCTTGCGGAAGCGCAGGAAGACCGGGTCGGTGGTGCGGGCGACGGCGGTCAGATCGACGCCGTCGTGCATGGCCGAGGGCTCGGCCTTGGCGGGATAGGTTTCCGTGTCGCCGCCGGATTCCAGGGCGATGACCTTGGGGTGGTCCTCGGCGACAGTCTGCAGGATTTGCAGGGCGCCCGAGCCGGGGCGACACGACAGGTCCAGAGGCACGTCGTCGGTCTCGGCCATGCCGTAGGACAGGCTGGCCTCTTCGGCGTCCTCGTTCAGATGCCAGTCGTAGCCGGCCACAGGGATGGGAGCGCCGCTGGAGGCCCCGGCGAACTCAGATTTCAGCGTGGGTGCGCAACCCGCGAGAGCGAGCGCCGCGAGGGCGGGGGCGGTCCAGACGATCAGGCGCATGGTGGTCCTCAGCCGGTGCAGAGTTCGGCGAACCGGCGCAGCTTGGACAGATTCGCCCGATCGATCTCTACCGGCGACGTCTGTTCGCCGACCGAGACTTGCAGTTTTCCACTGGCCTGGAAGGCGGCGAAGACAGGATGGTCGGCGCGCAGCATGGTCTGCAGCTGGCCGCGCCGGGGGCGGACTTCGGCATTGGCGGAGGCGGCGCCCGAGGTGATGACGGCGATGCCTTCGACGGGTGCGGCGCCATAGAGGGTCAGACGCACGATGCTGGAACCAGGCGCACATTCCAACGTGGTGAGCAGGCGCGGGGTGTCGGGGATCTCATTGGCCAGGACCAGCGGCCCGTTGTCGGCATAGAGGGTCCAGGTCCAGGCCTCGGCGGTCGCTGTCGGCGCGGTCTGAAGCGTCAAGGCGAGCGCAAGCCCGAGAAAGGTGGTCATGGTTCAGCCCCCGCTGATGGGTTCGGGGGGACTGTGATCAGGCGTGGCTGGAAGCGCAATAGCTGATGAAGCCCTGGACCATGCGGCGTTCGGCGCGGCTGGCGCGCAGTTGCCGGGCGCCGGCCTCGGTCTGGACCGTCATGCGCCCGCCGCGCGCCAAGCCGGTCAGGGCCGCGTCGCTCAGGGGCAGGCGGGCCTCATAGGCCTCGCCGTCAGACAGGGGGTCGATCGGCTGCGGCCCAATGGACGCGGGCGTCAGGGCGGGGCTTTGCGGCTGGGTGTCGCCATAGACGACGGCGGTGCGGTCGCCGGGCGAGCAGGTCAGCATCAGGGCCACCTGATCGGAATCCGCCAGGCCATAGGCCAGCTTGGCCATCGGCCCTTCGTGCAGAAGATGCCAGCCCGGAGCGCCTTCGCCGGGGACGGTTGGGGCGGTGGTCATGGCCTGCCCCGCAAGAGCGGCGAGACTGAGGGCGGCGGCGGCGGGAAGCAGGGACTTCAACATTACAAATCACTCGCGTTCGACAGAGCAAACGCGGGTCGCTTGTTAAGGGTTCACCGCTCCGCTTGAACGCGCGCGATTCCGTGATGGCGAGTCACTGGAAAAACACGCTCGACGAACGCGGATCAGAACGGGCTGAAGCGCTCCACCAGGGACTGGGCGGCAGGCGTGGACTGCATCCGGCTGATGTCGCCGCGACCGCCGTAGCTGATGCGGGCCTCGGCGATCTGGGTGTGGGCGATGGTGTTGGCCGAGGAGATATCCTCGGGGCGCACGATGCCGGCGACGGTCAGTTCGCGGACCTCGCGGTTGGTGCGCACTTCTTGCCGACCCTGGATGACCATGTTGCCGTTGGGCATGACGGCGGTGACCACGGCGGCCACGGTCAGGTTGACGCGCTCCGAGCGGTTGACGCTGCCTGAGCCCGAGGCGTTGGACTCGCCCTCGGTGCCGACCATCTTGGCGGGGTCGAAGCCGCCTGGGAAGGCGCGGCCCAGACTATTCTCCAGCCCAAAGAAGTTGGTCACGCCGCCGGAAATGGCGTTGCTACGGGCGCGCTGGGTCGAGTTCTGGGTCTGGGCGCGGTCGTTGATGTCGATGTTGACCGTCAGGATGTCGCCGACGCGACGGGCGCGCTGATCGCCGAAGAAGCTGCGGGCCCCGGTGCGCCACAGGCTGTTCGGCGAGGCCGGGGTCGGAGTCGGCAGATAGGCCTGTTCGATCGGAACCAGGGCGGCGGGATAGCCGACGGGGGCCAGTTCCGGGCCTCTCACGGCTTCGAGCGCGGTGGAGCAGGCGCCGAGTGACAGGGCGGAAGCGGCGGCGGCGAGGATCAGGACTTTACGCATGACGGGATCTCTCAACGGGCGGCGAACTGTTGCGGATTGGCGCGGGCCATCTGGGCGGCGGGCCCGGCGACGGCGCGGCCCGGCGACACAGCCACGGCGTCGATGGTGCGGCCCGACTGAACGTTCAGCACGGGCAGGGGCTCGCCCGCCGAGGCGTTGCGCGTGGCCTTGCCGGTGACGGTCAGTTCGACCCCGCCGACCACATAGGCGACCTCGACCATGTCGTTGCGGGCGATGACCTGGGGCGAGGCCAGGTCGCGGCTGGTCACGGCGGCGCCGGCGCGCAGCGCCCGCTTGGCCGAGAGACCGACGACCTGATCAGCGTCCTGGGGACCGCCGGCGGGGGCTTGGTGGGCCTGAACCGTGGACCAGACCACGTCGGCGGGCTGGACGATGTCGCCGGCGGCCAGGCTGCGGGCGTAGGTCAGGACCTCGACCGTGGCGCCGGGGCGCGAGGCCACGGTGGCGGTGGCGGCGGCGGGGCGGGCCGAGGCCTCGGCGGGAGCCGCCCCGCCTTCGCGCACCACGATGCGGCGCAGGCCCTGGGGGTTGGCCCATTCCAGACCGGCGCGGCGGGCGGCGGCCTGGATCTGGCTGGCCTCGAAGACGGCCGTGGCGCCGAGGCGCTGGCCGACCACGACGCCTGACGCTGCGCCCGCGTCGTCGAACAGCTCGCCCAGGGTGACGCGACCGTCGTCGTCGACGGGATCGGGCAGCAGGCTGACGGGACCGGCCAGGGCTGGGGCGGCCAGGGCTGCGAGGGCCAGGGCCAGCGAAAGGCTGCGGATCATGGCCATGACCTAGCTCTTCACCTGGGCCGAGACGGACAGCATTTCGTCGGCGGTGGTGATGACCTTGGAGTTCATCTCATAGGCGCGCTGGGCCACGATCAGGTTGGTGATCTCGCTGACGGCGTCGACGTTGGAGGCCTCGGTATAGCCCTGCAGCAGGTGACCATAGCCCGGCTCGTTGGGGGCGCCGATGGTGGCCGCGCCCGAGGCGGCGGTTTCCAGCAGCAGGTTGTCGCCGATGGCTTCCAGGCCCGCCTCGTTGAAGAAGGTGGCCAGTTCCAGCTGGCCCACGGTCTGCGGCGCGGTCTGGCCCTGGGTCGTGACCTGAACCTGGCCCGACTTGGAGATGGAGACGTCGATGGCGTCCTGGGGAATGGTGATGGCGGGTTCGACCGCATAGCCGTCTTCGGTGACCAGCTGACCTTCGCCGTTCACCGCGAAGTTGCCGGCCCGGGTGTAGGCGATCTCGCCCGAGGGCATGGTGATCTGGAAGTAGCCCTTGCCGTCGATGGCGATGTCATAGGGGTTGCCCGAGCGGGTGGGGCTGCCCTGTTCGGTGATGCGATAGACGCTGCCCGCCTTGACGCCGGCGCCGATCTGGATGCCGGTCGGGACGACGGTGCCCTGGGTCGAGGACTGCGAGCCCATGCGTTCGACGTTCTGGTACAGCAGGTCCTGGAACTCGGCCCGCTGACGCTTGAAGCCGACCGTGTTCATGTTGGCGATGTTGTTGGAGATGACCTCGACGTTCAGCTGTTGAGCCAGCATGCCGGAGGTGGCGGTTCTGAGAGCGCGCATCGTTCAGGCGTCCTTACTAGCTGACCCGGCCCAGCCGCTCGACCGAGCGGCGTGACAGGTCGTTGGCGTTTTCGATCATCTTGGTGACACGCTCGTAGGCGCGGCTGATCTCGATCAGGTTGGTGATTTCCTGAAGCGTGTTGACGTTCGACCCCTCCAGCATGCCCTGGCGGATCTGCACGTCCGTGGCGTCCGTGGGTTGGGCGTTGGAGGTGTTGCGGTAGAGGCCGTCGCCGCTTTTCTGCAAGGCGCCGAGGGCGTCGAAGCGGACGGCGTTCAGGCGGCCGACGGGTTGGCCCTGCTGGCTGATCGTGCCGTCGGCGCCGACGCTGACCGGGCCGAGTTCGGGGTCGAGGGTGATCGGGGCGCCGTCGCCCAGGACCGGCAGGCCCTGCTTGGTGGTCAGCACGCCCTCGGCGTTGGTGGTGAAGCCGCCGTCGCGGGTATAGGCTTGGCCGGCGCCGCTCTGGACCGCGAAGAAGGCGCCTTCGCCCTCGATGGCGAAGTCCAGCGACCGGCCGGTCTGCTTCATCGAGCCCTGGCCGAAGTCGCGGCCCACGCCCTTGTCCAGCACGAAGCTGGCCGAGGGGCGGATGTTGTCGTTACGGGCGCGCTGACCGACCTCGGTCCCGACCATCAGCTGTTCGACCTTGAATCCGGTGGTGTCGGCGTTGGCGACGTTGTTCGCCACGATGTCGAGCTCGCGGCGAAGCGTCATCTGGCGGGACAATCCGATGTAGGCGGCGTTTTCCACGAGTGCGGCTCCTTCGCCAATCTCGTCGCAACGACCGTGCCAACAGGGTTAATCCAGTCACAGCGGGGATTTGAGCGGAATTGACCCGTGCGGCGCCCGGCAGGATTTGCCGATCGTAAACGCCTCGTTAACCAAAATCGCTTCATCAGGAAGGCTGCGAAGATCGGGGCGACGTGCGGATGCTGAAGCTGAAGCTGGGCAAGAAGAAAGACGCGGCGCCGGGCGGCGACGACGTCAACCTGCCCGCCGTGTCGGATGGCGAAGGCGGCGAGGGCGCGCCCGCCAAGAAGAAGCTGCCCCTGCTGTTCATCATCATTCCGGCGGCCCTGGTCGTGCTGGGCGGCGGCGGGGCGGCGGCCTTCCTGCTGATGAAGCCTAAGCCTGCCGAGGCCGAGGCCGGCGAGCACGGCGCCGAGAAGAAGGCTGACGCCCACGGCAAGAAGGAAGAGAAGAAGGGCGGCGGCCATGGCGGCGCTGAGGGCGGTGAAGCCGACCCGGCTCTGGGCAAGATCGCGGCCGGTCCCGACGGCGTGACCTTCTACACCCTGCCTGAGCTGATCGTGAACATTCAGTCGCCGGACGGTCGCCCCACCTATCTGAAGCTGAAGCTGACGCTGGAGATGAAGGACGCCGAGCTGGCGACCCATCTGCAGGGCGAGATGCCCCGCATGCAGGACATGTTCCAGGGCTTCCTGCGCGAACTGCGTCCTGAGGACCTGGCCGGTTCGGCGGGGTCCTATCAGCTGCGCGCCGAGATCCTGCGCCGGGTCAATCTGGTCGCGGCGCCGGGCAAGGTGGACGCCGTGCTGATCGAAGAAATGCTGGTGTCCTAGGCATGACCGACACCCTGGCCGCCGAGAACGAACTGGACCCCTTCGGCGGTGAAGCAGACATGGGCGCGGCCCTGTCCGAGCGCGTGCTGAACCAGGATGAGATCGACAGCCTGCTGGGCTTCGACATGGGCGACGGCGACGACTCCGAACGGAGCGGCATTCGCGCCATCATCAACTCGGCCCTGGTGTCCTACGAGCGTCTGCCGATGCTCGAGATCGTTTTTGACCGCCTGGTGCGGTTGATGACGACCAGCCTTCGCAACTTCACCTCGGACAACGTCGAGGTCAGCCTCGACACCATCAGCTCGATCCGGTTCGGCGACTATCTGAACTCGATCCCGCTGCCGGCCATCCTGGCGGTGTTCCGGGCGGAGGAGCTGGACAACTACGGCCTGCTGACGGTCGATTCCAACCTGATCTATTCCATCGTGGACGTGCTGCTGGGCGGACGTCGCGGCACGGCGGCGCTGCGCATCGAGGGGCGGCCCTACACCACCATCGAGCGGGTGCTGGTGCAGCGCATGGTCGAGGTCATCCTGAACGACGCGCGCGCCGCCTTCGAGCCGCTGACGCCGGTGCATTTCACCCTGGACCGGCTGGAGACCAATCCTCGCTTCGCCGCCATCGCCCGCCCGGCCAACGCCGCCATCCTGGTCAAGCTGCGCATCGACATGGAAGACCGCGGCGGCCGGGTCGAATTGCTGCTGCCCTATTCGACGCTGGAGCCCATCCGCAAGATGCTGCTGCAGCAGTTCATGGGCGAGAAGTTCGGTCGCGACAACATCTGGGAAGGCCACCTGGCCACCGAGCTGTGGACCACGGAAACCGAGGTCCGCTGCGTGCTGGACGAGCAGCAGATTCCGCTGTCCCAGGCGCTGAACTTCAAGGTCGGCGACACCCTGATGTTGAACGTCTCGCCGGATTCCGAAGTCTCGGTGCGGGCGGGGTCCATTCCGCTGACGACCGGCAAGATGGGCCGCAGGGGCCAGCATATCGCCGTGCGCGTCGAAGGCCCGATCAACCCCGACATCGCCGCCAATCTGAGCCGAGGGAAACGCTGACATGACCGGCATCATTCTCGATTCCATCCTCATGCTGCTGCTGGCCGCGGCCATTGGCTACGGCATCAAGCTGGAGAAGAAGCTCAAGGCCCTGCGCGACGGCCAACTGGCCTTCGCCGGCGCGGTGAGCGAGCTGAACTCGGCCGCCGGACGCGCCGAACAGGCGTTGGCGACGCTGCGCGCCTCGGGTCACGAGACCGACCTGCTGCACGACCGCATCATCAAGGCCCGCGCCGTGAAGCAGGAGCTGGAGGTGCTGATCGCCCGCGCCCCCGCCGGTCTGCCGGTGCGCGCGTCGCAGGCCGAGGCGCGCGAGGAGCCGGTGCTGGAGCTGAACACGCCGACGTCGCAGGTCTCGCCCCTGCTGGACGACGAGTCGCGGGCCCGCCGCATGGCCTCGCTGATGGAACGGATCGAAGGCGCCCGCGCCGTGATGAAGGCCCCGGCGGCGCGTCCCGCCCCTGCGTCGGCGCCCGCAGAAACCTTCGCCCCGGTGCGTCAGGCCCTGGCCGCTAACCATGCTGCGCAACAGAGCCTAAACCGGGCCCGTCGTAGCCTGGACGAAGATCTTTTCGCTGCATGATGCATAGACCCCTATGCCTGACGCGCGGCGTCAGGCGACTTGAGGGGAAGTTTCGTTTTTTGCCCTATGTCCGAGGCGCGGCCTCGGACGACTTGAGGGGCGAAGTGTTTTTGTAGCCCTGCCTGTGCGGCGTTTGAACCGCCTTACCGAGTGCCACCGATGAGCAAGCTGCCCCGCCTTCTGCCCCTGATCGCCATCGCCATCGGCGGGGTCGTGGCCGTGCGCGCAGCGGGCGTGGCGCCGGAGCTGTTCCAGGGCGCGACTGCCTGGGCTCAGGAAGCCGTGACCGCCGAGACGCCGGGCGAGGGCGGGGGCGCCGCCAAGGCCGCGCCCGTGCCGGCGGTCTGCGCCCTGACGCCGGAACAGCTGGCCCAGCAGGCGGGGATTTCGCCGGCTGAACTGCGCATCATCCAGTCCCTGTCCAAGCGCCGCGACGCGCTGGATGCCCGCGACGCCGACTTCGCCACCACCCTGCCGCTGATGGTCGCCGCCGAGCAGAAGCTGGACGCCAAGCTGCAGGCGCTGGAAGCGCTGAAGGGCGAGATCGCGGCCCTGGTCGGTCAGGTCGACGAGAAGGAAAAGGCCGAGAACGACCGTCTGGTCGCCGTCTATTCCGCCATGCGGCCCAAGGAGGCGGCGGCTGTGTTCAATACCCTGGACGACAGCGTGCGTCTGCCCGTCGCCGCCGCCATGCGGCCCCGGACCCTGGCCGCCATCATGGCCCAGATGCCGCCCGCCGGCGCGCGTGAGCTGACCGAGAAGCTGGCCAAGCGTTTCCAGGCCCAGCAGTACGCCGCCCGCGCCGCCGCCGCGACGGCCGGCGCTGCGCCCGCGACCCCGGCTGTGGTTCCGACGGCTGCCCCG
>MCHG01000436.1_pt1 | contig 12128 bp, 9 predicted proteins | sample 787351 | NCBI WGS metagenome assembly MCHG01 (sample SAMN05430296, study PRJNA330682) | permafrost metagenome | biome: Cold desert; feature: permafrost; material: soil; isolation source: enrichment culture inoculated with soil incubated with H2/CO2 at 20 degrees... ... | reverse complement strand
GTTGAGACGGAAATATTCTCGGTTGATGAACGGATAACAATTATTAGTGGAATATTTGCAATTATGGGAAAAGAGGACAGAGAGAGCACGTGAGGAATAGAATCTTCACGTACTTTCATGCCAAATAGAAGGAATCAGGGAAATGATGAGAGAGCTCAGGGTAGACAATGATGTGAAAAAATAAGAATGTTAGTGCATAACATAAACAATAATCATAAGTTTATTAGGCTTAAACTGGGGATTTCTACTAAGCCAGAGAATTAAATAGGGAAATCGAGTATATGCCCACTTCTGGTTCTTAATTTCCTGAATATGAAATGTTTTAGGATTTAATTTCTGACCTATTAATCTTCCAAACATCTAGTTTTCCGAAAAAATCAATCCTTATGTTTTATATCCCTTAACATATAATTTTCTATTAATATATACCTGGATTTATCTGTTTAATTTTCGGCGTAGTAAAGATTTCGGCTTACATAAAACCTGGAATTCTTCTTATTCCGGAAAAAGTATTGCAGATGTAGGATATTTTCCTGGTATGTAAAGATTGTGAGGGGGTTAAATGAATCTAATTAGTAGGTTACTCTTGTTTTTGCTTGTCGTGGGCTTTCTTGGTACTTTAGGTTGCACATATTCCGCTAACGCTGATTCCTCTAATGCTGGTTCTGAGCTTCAAGAAACTGCAGGAATGGCTTCCAATGAAACAGGGAACAGGTTGTCAGTTTCAGGACAGACGATGGGTATTGAAACCGTAAATTGTGCAGTCCATATTAAAAACTCTACAGTCAACATTACAAGCGAAAACCGGACTTATAAAGTCTATACTGCAGCACCGGCTGCAAAGGGAAATTATCCGGCTATTGTGCTGATCCATTCTTTTAAAGGGTTCGAGCCCGGTTATAAGAAAATGGTGGACAGGATGGCAGCAGACGGATATGTTGTGATCGCTCCTTTCTGGCAGACTTATTCTAACTCTCCGTCTGATGCAGAGGTGGAAGCCCTTGTCAGAAACAGTATAGCTTACCTTGACAAAAGGGGAGACGTTAATTCTGATAAACTGGGTCTAACTGGTTTTTGTGCCGGCGGCAGGTATACGATGCTTTTCTTGCCCCAGATCAAGGAGTTCAAGACTGGAGTTGCTTGGTACGGTTTTCCTTACACCGGCGGATCTGAAATCCAGCCAGACAAGCCGGTCAACCTGATAGACCAGCTTGATGTTCCTATGCTTATGATGCACGGCACGCGAGACCAGGCAAGCAACATTTCCGACATTTACAGATACGCAGGTGAACTGGATGCATCTGACAAATACTTTGAACTGAAGGTTTACCAGGGCGAACCGCACGGCTTCATGATCACGAAAAGCGGAGAACTGTCTGAAAGTTTTGTTGCACAGGATGCGTATAAGGAGATGATAAGTTTCTTTGACAGGACATTGAACAATTCGTCAAGCAATTTGACAACTAAATTCCACTAATTTACTTTATTTTTTAGAAAAACGGCAACTTTTTTTATTTTTTAGATAAAATATATGTATATATATGTTTGTCTGTAACCCGGAATTCTTTTTTTAATGTTTTGTTTTTATTTTCCATTATTCTAAGAAATAAAAACAACTTTGAAACTTCCGAACACGATTTTTCAAAAAATCAATATAGCCTCAATTTCCATTTTTAATTATAAATTTGCGCCAGGAATGCAGGATTATGGTTAACACGCTTTCCCACTTCGGAGTAGGTTTCCTCATCGCTCTAGCTTTAGGCCTAAAAGGAAACAAGCTTAAAGCTGTGGCCCTTCTCTCTGCGCTCTCGGATGTGGATTTCATCCCATACTCTATATTCATCTCTGCCAGCAGCAGCCTGAGCTATGAGACCAGAAACCAGCTTTTCTATCTGTGCTGGCATAGGGAATTCACTCACTCGGTTCTTTTCATTTTTCTGGTTACCTTCCTTATTTGGTTTTTGACAAAGGACTGGCTCTTTACGGTCGGAGGCTTTGAATCTATTTTTTCCCACGTTTACCTGGACTATCTTACAACCTGGAAAATGCGTCCCCTTTACCCTTTCAGTACAGATACATCCATCATGGGAGCTGTTTACTTCTTCGATCCTCTGTTAAATTTGCTTCCTCTACTACCCCTTTTTATTGTAACTATGGAAAATTTGAAAAATAGAGGGAGATTGAAAGGAGAACTAAATCGTTTTTGGACTTCTATCTCAGGGATGGAGGATAAGCTATACGCTTTGCTTATTTTCGTGCTTCTCGTCTGGTTGACTCTTATGCCGGTTTCAAAAGCCTTCCTGATCAACCATATCTCCGGGGTGGAAGATGCTGAAATAAGTTACCAGAACACCTATCCGAAATCAATGAACGAGTTCCTCACCGCATACTCGTTTAACTCAACCCATTATAAAGTTCTGGAAATTAGCTATCTATCGGGGGTAGAGAAAAGTGAATACGTTGAAAAAATCTCGGTAAATGGAAATGTCCCTGATTCTCCTGCTTATACTGAAAAAGCTAAAAGACTGTACCAGGAAGGTGTACTTCAGGAAATTGACTATCCTGTTTATTCGGTTTCCGAAAAAAATGGCTCTGTGACGGTTACTTTGAGTGATGCCAGGAACCCGTATTTTGAAGGCTGGGCTTATTTTAAATCATTTTACAAGTTCGTTTTTGATCTGAAAAATGAAAATTATAAAGTCTATGCAAGTGTGCAGGGCAGGCGAGAAGAGGAGCTCAGTCGAAATTGGTTTGGGTGACTATTTAATCCCAAATTCAAGTTTTTACCTCTAGTTTCGAACTTAAATATTTACATTTAAATCACACTGGATTCTGTAGCCACGTAAAATACCAGCGAACATGGAAAATTTCACTTTAGACATTATAAACACAGAAAACACTGAAAGCACGGAAGCGTTGTACCCTTATTTCCTTTATTCCGCGTTTTCAGCGCTTTCAGCGGTTCGCCCCTTAATGTGACATTAGTCAAGGAATTTCGGTACTTAGTATTTAAGTCCTCGGCTATCGTTTTCTCTAGTTTCAGCAGAAATCCACAACAATTGTGGACAAATATCGTGCAATTTTGTTACGATTCGTGGGGTGGTTTCCATCCCCGCAGCAAGCTGCAGGGTATTCGACTGTAATAAAATAAGAGTTTGTTTCAATAAAATAAGAGTTTGTTTCAATAAAATAAGAGTTTGTTTCAATAAAATAAGAGTTTGTTTCAATAAAATAAGAGTTTGTTTCAATAAAATAAGAGTTTGTTTCAATAAAATAAGAGTTTGTTTCAATAAAATAAGAGTTTGTTTCAATAAAAGTAATATCATTTCCGATTACATCTTTTATATAAATAAAAACTGTAATCGGAATAACATAAATAGATTTAAAGAGCGACTTTATGATTATTTCTGAATCTTCTTAAAGTAATTGTCGATTTCTTCCCAGTTGATTATATTCCAGAATCCATCTATGAATTTTCCCCGATCATTCTTGTAATCAATATAATAAGCATGTTCCCATACATCAAGGGCCATTAGAAGCGGGAAATCCGGAACTATATTTACATTATGCTTTTCGATCTGTATAATCCCGAGTCTTTTGGTATCCTTACAAAAGGTTAGTGCTGCCCATCCGGAACCTTCAACACTTGATGCAACCTGGGTAAACTCCTTTTTAAACCTTTCAAAACTCCCGAAGTCTTCTTTGATCGCTTCAGACAATTCGCCAACAGGTTCTTTGCTTGCATTGCTTGCAGGAGTCATCTCCCACCAGAAATAGTCATGAAGGACATGCCCACCCAGATTAAAAGCTACAGCTTTTGCAGTTGCCTTATAATCAAAATCCGTTCCTTCTGCCCGTGCTTTGTCCATCATCTGTAAAAGTGAATTTACATTACTTACATAAGCCTGATGATGTTTATCATGGTGTATTCGCAACTGTTCTTCGGAAATATAAGGCTTTAAGTCTGCATATCCATATTTCAAAGCCGGTAATTTGTATAACTCTTTAGCCATGCTATTCTACCCTCTTTGTAATAATCAGTTTTACAAAATTTGGCAGGAACTCTATCTATATGGAGATCAATCTCTCGATTGTATGCTCCAGTTCAAGAAAATTCCATTACAAATCCCGCTAACCAATTTTCCCCTCAACTAGTCAACAGAAATCCATTTCTCTAACTTCTCTGTCTAAAGTCGCTTTATCTCAAGCTGCTCTATCTCAAGCTGCTGTATCTCAAGCTGCTCTATCTCAAGCTGCTCTATCTCAAGCTGCTCTATCTCAAGCTGTTCTATCTCAAATTATTCTGTTGTTTAATCTCTTCAAATACATATTAAATCGCCATCTGGCAATTTAAAATGCAGAATATAGTTATACGTCACATCTATTTAAAGGTAAAAGATACAAACTATGAGATATTTTTAGAGAAATTTATCCAGGATATTCACAAAAATATTCATGATTTATCAAAAGTAAAGATGAAAATTACTCAGGAATAAAACAAATGGTAAACACACTCTCCCACCTGGGAATCGGCGTTCTTATCGCCCTAGCTCTTGGTTTTAAAGGACAAAAGCGAGGTGTTCTGGCATTCCTGTCAATCCTCCCTGACCTTGATTTCATCCCATACATTCTGTTTGCTCTCGTCAGCGACAGCGTGAGTCATCAGGTCAGAACCCAGCTTTTTTACCTTTTTGGGCACAGGGAATTCATGCACTCTATCCTTTTTATTCTGCTTATCACGCTTCTTATCTGGCTTAAAACAAAAGATCGCCTATTTACAGCTGCCGGGTTTGCAGCCATATTCTCCCACAGTTACCTTGATTACGCTACCAGCTGGAAAATGCGTCCCCTCTACCCGTTCAGTACTGATGCATCCATTATGGGAGCTGTTTACTTTTTTGATCCACTGGCAAACATCCTTCCCCTGCTGCCCCTGTTTATTTTACTTGTGGGATATATGAAGAGCAGGGGAAAATGGAACGGAAAATTCGACAAGTTCTGTACTTTTGTCACGAATAACCGGAGCCGACTCTATACCGCCCTCGTAGTTGTGCTTCTGGTCTGGCTTACAGTGCTGCCAATAGCAAAAATCTTTCTCGTAGACCAGATTTCCGAAGTAGAAGGAGCAAAAATCAGCTACCAGGACACTTATCCCTCATCCTTTGGAAAGTTCCTGACCGCATATCCGTATAACTCCACCCATTATAAAGTTCTGGAAGTCAGCTACTGGTCAGGAATAGAAAAGAGTGAATATATCGAAAAAATTAACATAACCGGCAATATCCCCGATGCCTCTGCCTATGTTGAAAGAGCAGGGAGGCTATACAGTACAGCTGTTCCTCAGGAAATCGATTATCCTGTTTACAACGTTTCGGAGAAAAATGGCTCGGTAACGGTAGGGCTGAGCGATGCGAGAGACTCGTATGTCAAGTATTGGGCTTATTTCAAAACGATTTATAGGTTTGTTTTTGATACGGAGAGCAGGAAGTATGTAGCATATGCAAGTGCACAGGGAGGAAAAGAGAAGAGATTAGCTGAGAACTGGTTTGGGTAAGAAATTTAAATCATAAATGACGGAGTTGCAAATATACTGGACATGGATAAATCCCAGAAGAGAATCAGGGTAAAAAATCCTGGAAAATTGGAGAATACTACAATTATGGCTCTTCGCTATTCCTTATGGATAAGATGCTTTTTCAATTTACCCGCATTGGTTTTTGTGATGATATCCACACGAAACAGCGGAGAGCCACAATTATATGTAGGCCGACCAAGATACAACTCAAATTGATAATAATATAAAAGATGTTGTAGTAAAAGAGATATCAATAGCCTACAATCGCGTAAGCCCTAAGATTATTTGGGTTGTGAAGGTATAAATAAAATGGGACAGCTTTCGAAGCTAAATCATTTCAGGATAAAACATTGAAAGAGAAACAACCATCTATTTATAAAGAAAAGTCTATTCTATGTAGTTTCCCTGGAAGATCATAAAAACAAAAGATGTTTTATATGAACAGAGCTGCCCTACCTATCAATAACTGGAACTCTTATCACGGGATTCCTTTAATGCATATCTTATATCTCCTGCTCATTCTTATAGCTCCTTTTGTGGGGGTCAATCTCCTTTTTCTTCTGTCTGTCATACTCTTCCTGGGAACACGGTTTTCAGGAAATTATGTTTCCTGCTGCAGGGATGTTATCAGTCTTTATTTTTCCCTGTCTTTAATGCTATTTGTTTCCTTTATTTTGGGGAGTTCTTCATACGCCTATCCTCTTTACATAGTGCTTGCTGCGTTTGCAGTTGCTGCAGTGGGGAATCATAAATCTTCTTTTTCAGAAACGAACTCTGCCTCTGATTTTGAGTCAAGAAGAAGCAGGATAAAAAAGAAAAGTTTCTCAATGCTATGGAGTTCGGTTTTCCTTGGTATTCGTATTTCTGCGGCGTTTCTTGCCGCAAGCTGGGTCATCTACTGGCAGGAACTTTCGGTTTCATACAATCTGGTCTTCTTCATAGCTGTAATCGGAGCGGTTACAGGTTCTCTTTTTGAGTCAATTCCCTCCAGAATTGATAAAAATATCTCAGTACCATTGGGTGCAGGGATGACAATGTGGATTTTTGAGGAGTTCAGGTACTGGGTCCCTGCGGAAAAAACGCTAGTAGCTCTTTCCTTCTCTTTTCTCCTTGGCATGCTGGCTTACAGGGCGAAAATTGCCGACGTCTCGGCTCTTTTGAGTGCTGCCCTTCTTGGAGTATTGATAATTGTTTTCAGCGGGCTTCCCTGGTTCTTGCTTTTGCTTACGTTTTTTATTCTGGGAGGAGGGTTTACCAGATACAAGTATAAATACAAAAAATCCATAGGGATTGCACAGTCTAAAGAAGGAATCAGAAGTTACGAAAACGTATTTTCGAACAGTACTGCAGCTCTCGTCCTGGCAGTGGCATATGGAATTTTTACGGAACATAGTCTCCCGATCCTTTATGCATATCTTGGTACGGTTGCAACAGCTACCGGGGACACCCTGGCAAGCGAAATAGGAACAACAGCAAAAGGGAGACCAAGGATGATAACAACTCTTAAGCTCTCAGAACCTGGCGTTGATGGGGCTGTTTCCTTTCTTGGCGAACTTGCTTCACTTTTTGGTTCTGCGGCGATAGGACTGCTTGCCTATATGTTAGGGGTGTCGGACAATCTTCTGCTTTCTGTTTTTATTGCAACTGCAGGAGGTTTCTTTGGGACGAATGTGGACAGCCTTCTTGGGGCTACGCTTCAAAAGAACGGTATGCTTTCAAACAGTGGAGTCAATTTCCTGGCAACCTTTGCAGGTGCAGGATTTTCAGTAATCCTGTACTTCCTTATAACTGCAATTTGAGTCAGTTATGGATTTGCAAGTAATTTTTGTTTTCCGAAATAGCTCCCTGGATTTTTCAGGTTTTTTACTTTCCAAAAAAAGCATTCATTTATATTTTCAGGCGTATATCTTCATACGGTTATGACGCAGTAATAATAAACTGGGTTCAAGCAATAAACTGGGTTCAAGCTTAAAAAATCCTATGGGACAACAGAAGTCTTCATGAACTTGTAAAGAAAGCATACACCCCAAAAAAGTGGTTTCTGCAATTTGCGTTTCCCCACTAGTCCTGGCAAGAATAGATGTCTATAAGGGTAAAGAAAAGCACCGTTTTCGAAAGTCCTGATAGGATGAATGAACTTAAGGAACATGGGCTATATATCTGGATAGGGATTTAGTATTTTAGGGCAGGATATTTACAGGGTGAGATCCTAAAAGTGCCAATGCTTTTGGAAAAGCCGTTATTGCTGCCCTGAAAAGATAATAAGATCTGAATAATCTTCCTATCGGCTGAAAAAGCAATCTAATAATTTCACTTATTCGGTTATTGGCTGGTGCGTGTTATGAAAGCAGAACTTGAAACAATACTGGAGTATCACCAGGCAAGTAAGCACAACTTCAAAGCTTATGCTCCGGGTCCTCGTCACCTGGATATGCCAATCAAGCCAGATCCATTTCTAAATTATTATGGAACTCAACTTTTGGTTCTAGATAAATGGAGTGAAGAGCAAATAGAAGCTGAAGTTTTTCCCGCCTACGAACAGGCTTTCTCTCCTGAGGAACTCAAGCCTTCGGAGCTGAATAAGGAAAATATTTCCAGACTTTTTTTTGACAGCTTTGCTATATCGGCCTGGAAAAAAGCAGGTGGTACAAAATGGCCTCTTCGTGTCAACCCGTCGAGTGGAAACCTTCATCCTACTGAGGTTTACATTCTTTCCGGCCATGTCCAGGGACTCATGAAAAGTCCTTCTGTATGCCATTATGCTCCGTTACCTCACGCCCTCGAACTAAGAGCCGAATTTTCCCCCGAAACCTGGGAATTGTTAAGTTCCGGCTTTCCGGAAGGCACTTTTTTCGTGGGTCTGACCTCAATTTACTGGAGGGTTTCCTGGAAATACGGTCTTAGAGCTTTCAGATATGCAAATCACGACATAGGGCATGCAATTGCTGCCCTGACTTTTGCTGCTGCAGGACTCGGCTGGAAAACAAGCCTTCTTGCGGATATGAGTTCTGAGGAACTTGCAGAACTTCTTGGCATGTCCGGGAGGGAGGGGCCTGAAAAAGAAGAACCTGCCTGTCTTCTTGCTGTCTATCCGGCAGGAGAGACCTGTACTGCAGGCAAGGTTTCTTCTACTGCGGTTTCTGCTTTTAAAAACATTTCCTGGGAAGGAGTCCCTAATACTTTGAGTCCAAGACAAGTTGAATGGGTGGGCATTGAAAAGGCTGCCTCAGCAAGCAGAAAGGGAGAAACCGATTATTTGGAGAAAAAGCAGGAACTGAAACCTGGTATTCAGGCAGTTTCACATCTGACAGTTAAAGATTATAATGCCCTTTCAGACCTGGAAATGCCTCCCCTGCGTAGAGTGATTCGCGGGAGAAGAAGCGCCATTGAAATGGACAATAGCGCATATATGGAGAAAGAAACTTTTTATGAAATATTACAAAAAACCCTTCCTGAAAATAATCCCATTTTCAATACTCTTGCCTTTGGTTCCTTTACACACCTGCTTCTTTTTGTAAACCGGGTGAAAGATCTCCTTCCGGGCCTTTACATCTTTCTTCGCAAACCAGCGGAAAAAGAGAGATTTAAAGCTGCCATCAGGCCTGATTTTCTGTGGGATAAACCGGAAAATTGCCCACCCGGCCTTGAGTTTTACCTTCTTATGGAAGAGACATTTTATGATTTTGCAGCCCAGCTTTCCTGCGGCCAGCGAAAAGCTGCAGATGCCTGTTTTACGGTCTGTATGCTCTCGGAGTTCGAAGAACCTCTGAATAAATTCGGCTCCTGGATATACCCGTATCTTTTCTGGGAATGCGGAATTCTGGGACAGCTTCTATATCTTGAAGCCGAGGCAAATGGTCTCAAAGGCTGCGGAATAGGGTGCTTCTTCGATGAGCCTTTGCATGAGGCCATTGGGCTCAAAGGGCTTGAATACCAGGATCTCTACCACTTCGTTGTGGGCTCACCGCTTCAGGAAATCGGCGTTAGAACTCTTCCTGCATACGAAGAGTAAATTTTATAAATTAAGCTTAAAACCGCTGGTCTTTAACTAGTGGATATAAGCGTCAACTTAATTGTGTAGATTAGTACATGCTCAAAATATAAACACTCGAAAAGGCTCTCTGACGGAATCGAATCGCAATTGTCTGGATATGGGAAAGCAAATTATCTTATATTATCAATGATATCCGTCAGTGCAACAGGTTCATAGCCTGTCATTTCCACAGATACATTAATCGTTTTCATTTCAGTGTTCATGAAAGGATATTCTTCAGGGTGACTGTTGTGATGGTGTCCGTGGATTATCCAACCATCCCAATCCTGTGGGATATTCCTCGGATCGTGAACCAGATAAAATCTAATTCCGCTTGCTTTGAGTATTACATGATCTACGAATTCAATATCTCTAGAAGTATCGTGATTTCCGCGAATGAATGTGATATTACCATTAAGTTTGCTTGCCCAATAGCCAGCATCGGAGTTTCTGCCATAAGCCAGATCACCCAAGAAATAAACAATATCGTTAGGGGCTATAATATTATTCCAATTCCGGACTAGCGTATCATTCATCTCTTTTATATTGTCGAATGGTCTGTTACAATATTTTATGATATTTGTGTGCCCGAGATGCAGGTCTGAGATGACATAGGTCTTTGGTGTTTTCCTGTTGTTTAATTCTTGCCACATTTGATTTTCGACTATTTTACTGAGTGCATCATCTCTTGATAGTACTCGATTTAAAACAAAATCATATTCTCTTAAGATTCTTCTATTTTTTACCAGAGTTGCCCGCAACATTATATGATTATAAGTTTGTGAATATTTTACACTCTGTTGAATTGTAAGGAGCTTTGCAGGATACACATTGTTTATGATGGTTGAATGAAACACAAAGGGTTCTGCAAAGTCCCATTCATTAAGGTCACAATAACCTCGTAGCTGATCTCGCAGAGCCCGCCTGAAGGCAATGAGTTCTTCGCTTGGTGTTACATCCAGATAAACAACATTTGTACCGGTGAATATCTCAATGCCATCAATGACATATTTAATCAAGCCAACATCACGACAAACAGATGTAAAGTCAGCTATTAATCTTGCTTCTTGTCTGGTATCAAAACCGCCAACTAATGTGATGTGCGGTACGGGTCTTCCATTAGGGATATGAAACTGTCTACTGACTCTAGATATCAATTCTCTGATTTCATGCTTCGCGCTACCAAATAACCTTATTTCGATCAGATATGAAATTGTTTATCACCTAATTGTAATATCTGTTTATTCTTTTTTTTGTTCTTTGCTTTCTTTTCTGTTCTCTCTTCTCAAAGTTGTCCTTCTGAGAATATCGGGCCTTGAGGGCGAAGCAGGTCTCTCACATTCTGATCCCATTTCGCACTCCACTACAATTCCACGGAGCAGGCGGCCCAGAATATCCGAACCCGTTAAAATCCTTTTTTCCTCATTCCAGTAGAGAATCAGATCCTGATCAATTACATCGTCTTCCGGATCCTGTGGATACACCTTAAACTGCCGGATTACTCTTTCAAGCCTTGTCTTTGGAGATTTCACCACGACCGGGAAATGGCAATAAGATAATGGAATAAATGGCCCTTTCTTGTAGACTGCATCCCGAAGGAAATGATCTGCATCAAGTACCATAACAGGTTCGCCGGTGGGGCTGGTGATAACCACCCATTTCTTCCCCGATGCTTCTATCTTCTGCAGGAAGGGATCAGATGGTTCCCTGTTGAAAGGAGGAAAAACCGGACGGTTGTTTTCTGCAGGTAGAGATATTATGCTCCTTGGGTCTATTATCGAGCCTTCATCAGAAATATTAACGTCGTCTATGGAAAGAAAGTTCAGGGCTCCTATCCCTTCAAAGGCTCCGATATCGGATTTTCCTGATTCTATATGCTTTTCGAGCATAATCCTGATAGCCTGCTCCTTGAAGAGTTCAAGTTTTTCCTTTCCAAGCCACCAGTCAAGAATAAGAGCTGTAGGTTTGGCTACAGGATAGAGAACAAACTGGTAGATGTGAATGAGAGGGGTTAGTTTTGCTCCAAGTGAGAGGGCGTTTCGGGAAAAATATGCCTGAGGCGCAATTTCTCCGAAACAGGTGATCACAAAGGTTGAGAAGAGGAAAGCTGAGGCTCCTGTCAGTACAGAATCCGTAAGTAGAGCAATCAGGACATTTATGCCTACATTTCCCCAGAGCATTGTAGTAAGCAGGAAATTTGAGTCCCTTCGGATCTGCAGGATTTTTATTGCTTCTTTATTGTCTGCCTCGGCCTCTATCTCAAGCTTGAGTCTCCCAAGGCCAAAAATTCCGATTGTCAGCCCGGCAAAAATGGCGGACTGAATTAGGCAAAGTACAATCAATATCCAGGTAAATATTTCATTCATTGTGAGTCTATAGCCTCTATAATAGTCATCTAAGCCTAATCAAATGTCTTAAGCCTATTATAATGCCTTAATCTATTATATTTCATATAAATTTAATCTCATCGCCATAATTTTTGTAAATTTAATCTTATATTTACTGCATTTAAGCCATTAA
>MCHG01000435.1_pt1 | contig 12222 bp, 9 predicted proteins | sample 787351 | NCBI WGS metagenome assembly MCHG01 (sample SAMN05430296, study PRJNA330682) | permafrost metagenome | biome: Cold desert; feature: permafrost; material: soil; isolation source: enrichment culture inoculated with soil incubated with H2/CO2 at 20 degrees... ... | reverse complement strand
GAATTCTCCTAAAAAATATTGGTCGGATGGAAGAAGCTGAAAACCAGTATAAGCTTGCTCTTGAAGCCGACCCAAATGATGCAGCTACTCACTCAAATTACGGAATTCTCCTGGACGATCTGGGTCGGATGGAAGAAGCTGAAAACCAGTATAAGCTTGCTCTTGAAGCCGACCCAAATCATGCAGGCATTCACTCAAATTACGGAATTCTCCTGGACGATCTGGGTCGGATGGAAGAGGCTGAAAACCAGTATAAGCTTGCTCTTGAAGCCGACCCAAATCATGCAGCTACTCACTCAAATTACGGAATTCTCCTAAAAAATATTGGTCGGATGGAAGAAGCTGAAAACCAGTATAAGCTTGCTCTTGAAGCCGACCCAAATCATGCAGCCACTCACTCAAATTACGGAATTCTCCTGGACGATCTGGGTCGGATGGAAGAAGCTGAAAACCAGTATAAGCTTGCTCTTGAAGCCGACCCAAATGATGCAGCTACTCACTCAAATTACGGAATTCTCCTAAAAAATATTGGTCGGATGGAAGAAGCTGAAAACCAGTATAAGCTTGCTCTTGAAGCCGACCCAAATCATGCAGCCACTCACTCAAATTACGGAATTCTCCTGGACGATCTGGGTCGGATGGAAGAGGCTGAAAACCAGTATAAACTTGCAATTAAATTGGATCCTAAATGCCCCAATAGTCATGGAGCTTACAGTTTATTGCTCATCTCCATGGGTTTAGAAAATGAAGAGGATGCCATTGAAGAGATGATGACCGCATCCAGATTATTTGAAAAAGAAGGAGATAGAATAAAAGAACATCTTGTTCTAGCATGGCTTTACGAGGAATTAGCCAGTAAATATTATGTATTAAAAAAATACCAAGACAGTGGACAATATGCTGAACTCTCTGGAAATAAGTATATAGACGCGAGCGAGCAAGCAGGAGAGAAATTCAAGGACACTTTTTTGACCAAAGGATATACGCTTAAAGGAAGAGCTAAAATTCGTACACTTCATCTTCAGCCTACTGGCAATGTAGAAATCGATGTAGAATATTTTGAGAAAATCATGAATGGTATATACGCTGCATCGAAATGCTATAAAAAAGCAGCTGACGCATCTCCCAAAGATAATCAAATGTGCAACGCATGCTCGATTTCGATGAGATGTCTTTCTGAAATACTGAACTATATGCTTGCAGTAACTAAGCAAGAAGAAGTTCCGAAATTAAAAGGCAAAATTGAGGAATGGAAAGGAAATCTAGTGGGTTGTGAAAATGCTTATGAGGGAAGTGATCAAGGGAAAAATTTCATACAATCTCTATATAAAATGATAGCTTGCATAGAGAGTTTTGAGGAATCTAAACAATTTAAGACATGGGAAGAAAAGAGAAATTTAAAGGAATGTATAGATGATTTGATTGAAATTGCTAAAAATATAGAAGGGCCTCTACAGAGAGTGATTGAGGATGTTACAAAACAAATAAATTGCTATAAGATCGAAACTCTTTACACGGCCACTGAGACTAAACATTTTTTTAAAAAAAACACACTTCAAGAATTCAAATCCAAAGATCCAGTTGTACAAGAAATCGATTCAACCTGTACACCTAAACACAAAAATAATCATATGAGTTTAAAGTTGTTCTTTGAACATCCATTCATTGCTACAATCGTTGGAGGTATTATTGCTACAATCGTTGCAACCATCATACTGAAGAGAATTTATCCCGAATGATAAAAATTTTTGATATTTTATTGATTTTCCGAACAGAGTCGAAAAACACCACTGTTTAGACAAAATGTGTTTCCGTTGCAAAAAATCAGAACATTTTACAAAATCGTTGAAAACTTTCACAATACGACAATTTGAGTGATCATTTCCGCGTTTATAACGTCTTGATTAGACTTTTCCGGGTTCCGTTGCAAAAATAATTTTTGTGTACTTTGAGGCTATTATTACTTCCTTTAAATGTTATTTTAACCCCAATTTTATCACTCAAATTACCTTATTGTGAAGGTTTTCAACGATTTTGTAAAATGCTCTGATTTTTTGCAACGGAACCGACATTTATTCCTCTCTCTGCCATCATTTCCTCTAAATTTCTATAACTTAATGAATATTTTAAGTACCATCTGACATTCAATAGGATAATCTTCCCTTCATAATGCTTCCATTTAAAGGAATTTAATGGCATGACATATACTTCTAATTTCTATTATTTCAGTAAATCCTTTTCATAATTTTTTTGCAACGGAACCATAATTTCTATTATTTCAGTAAATCCTTTTCATAATTTTTTTGCAACGGAACCTTAAAAGCTGTCTAACTATAGAAATAATGGAAAGAAAGGGACCGATACGAAAAGACATGAAAACAGAAATCGATTACGTGAAACATATAAACAATACCGTTTTAGAAACACAACTTGACGAATTAAAAAAGTACTACAGCCAAAACCAAATCGCACCTTATTTTATAAAAGATTCAAAATTCATTCCTGTTGAGAACCCTAAACTTTACGAATTACAATCTGAATTCGAAAAGAGCGGAGGAAAATGGAACTTTTTTAATGGCAGACCAGAGGACGGGCCGGCTTGAGTTCTAGCGACACTACCATGCGCACAGAACAACTTCGAAACTCTTAAATATTCCAAAATTCATGTAAATGTTGCGAACACGGACACTACTCCAAAAACATAACTCAGCAATGGTGGCGGGTTTTTGCATTCTCGCCACTGCTTCATCTTCTTCTTTTTACTCATTTAGTAGAGAGCTGCCTTTGCTGCATTCATTCGTGCCATATCAGGCTTTTCCCCCATGTCACATGCAATTAACACATTGGCTGCTTCATGTAGAAATTCCCTGTATTTCAGATTCAGTTCTCGTTGTGATTGAGAAAGAGCGTTGAATACATGTTCGGCTTCAAGATTCTGTCCTCTAACCGTGCCTAATACACTTTCGACATTTGTCCTGTATTTAAGATTCTGAACTCCGATTGGTCCCTCTGTTTGCACGACTTCTATTACGGCTTGATTGATTAAATCAGAGTTTTCCTGTATAGCACTTGTAAAGCTATCCTTAGGCGGTTCTGATACACTTGCTTGATGTTGTACTGTATACACACCACCTGCAAGTAAAATAGCGGATAAAAACAGTGTGATTGCTTTTGCATATGCGGTTTTTACTATTCCGAAATCCATTACCCCACCTTCACGAATATTTTTACATACTTGTCCTTTTGGGTTGTATACACATCCCCATTAATTTGTATCGTTAATGGTTTTCCCAGAGCATCCTTTCCACGTGTCTTTTTAACTTCTGTGTATAACGATGTCGGGAGCAGAAATATCTCTTCTCGCATCTCTAAAGGTTGATCGGTTTCAGAAACAAAAACAGCTATTTCGTACCCGTGGTACATGTCGTTTGCATGAACGCGCCCTCGGTAATCCGTTTTACGTCCAATGTCGATTAATATCCAAACGTTTGAATTTAAGTAACTGCCTTTCGAATCTTTCTCAATTGTCGTCATAGTTACATTATGGGTTGTTAGGTTTATATAATTATCCACAATAATAAAAAATAAAGTAAATATAAACTAAACAAAGTACAGAACACATAAAGCAGAAGGGAGTATAACATAAGGACCGCATGGACTTAGATATATTGCACGGGTATAGGTCGCGTTTGCATAATGCTATAGCGACCGTATGCCGGGCAGTCTCGAATGAACTTATTATAGTGAGTGAGAGTAGCTAACCGGTTGCGACCTGTTTGGGTGTCTGTTTTGGCTGCGGAGACACAGGAATAGGTAGTTTGCCTGTTCTTATGTTTTCAAAGTAGTCTAGTACCTTAGACCCGCGCATTAGGGCAAAATCGCTACCCACTGCCTTCGATAGCTTGTCGATCATTGTCTTCTGACCGATAAACATTACGTCTGTAAAACAGGCACATCCATCTGTTTCTCTAGTTAGAAGTCGGTCTCTCTTTGCCTGAAGATCTTTTACGGAGTTGTTAGACTCAGGTGTTTCATACTCACAGGCTACGGTTCTCTTTGAGCCATCCGGAAGCGTGAATACTATAACTAGATCTGCCTCTTGACCGGTTCCATAGTCGTCCAAAGACGCAGAGTCCGCCCCCATCTTTAAGGCTTCGCCTGCCAATAGTCCAACTGTGAAATAATGGTCAGGTAACTGGTTTTTAATCTTCCCATCTTCCTCCATCAAGCTCTTTTTGTAGAAAACAACTGTTTGTTTACCTGTCGCGGGGTTTGTAGCTGATTGTTTTTCGTATCCATTAGGATATTTAGTTGGGTCTTCTAACCAATCTTTACAGATAAATGAACAGTTTTCGATTACCCATTTGGCATGGTGTTCAATCTTGAAAACAGACGACTGCATCTGTTCTTCTGTGGAGAAACGGATGGGCTCTTTGCCTAGAATTGTCTTGTATTCGAAATCGTCAAGTTGGTTATAATAGGGTATACGATTACCGCCAATTACCAAAAGCCCCCTTCCCTTCCCAGGTTCCAGAAGTCTTGCTACCTCGTCAGTAGTGAGTTTAAACTCTTTCTTCAGAGGCTCCACGTTGTCAGATCTCATGTTACCGAATAGTAATATGTAGTCGGTATTAGCTTTGATCATCTCAAGCATTGTAGAGGGGAAGCCTGCCAAGTCCTGAGACACGATTTTTATGTACAGCCCCCAGGATCTACCCTGCCTAAAAAACTTCTCAATTGCCTTCTCCATAGTCTGATTTTTCACCAAGTCTGCACCTTCATCAAGAGTAAGAAGGGTTTTCTCCGTTGTTACTCCAGGTTTGGCGCAGGCTAGTTTTGTGTAAACGATGGACATCAACATCAGAGTTATTGCTTCCTGCACGTTCGGGTTATCAGTCAAGGAAGATATATCAGCCATTATTAGTTGATTAGAAAGATCCAGACTGTTGTGATTAACAAGATAACCAAGAGGACCTCGCCTTGTGAGCATAGCGGTATTATTATACAGTGCCTCGATTGGACTAGATACCTTTGTGTGTTTGCCATCATCGAGCCAAGTCCACAGGATATCTCTCCAATCTTCGAAGTCAGGCCAAAACTTCCCATCTACCCACTGGTCTGTATTTATAACCCTTCCTTCCTCGTCAATTACATGGAAATTGGCATATAACTCATTGAGTGACTGATATAACCAATTCTTCTGAGGGTCAGAGTATCCACTGCCAACAAGTAAACCCATAGAAGTTAGTAGGTTAGTGAAGTGTGAAGTATAGGCTGTTTGATAACCGTCTGCCGAGTCGTCCATTGTAGAGGAGTCAAAGAATACCTGTAAGAAATTAGGCGTTTGTGCATGGTCTCCGATCTTAATAAGTTGCCCGTTGAATGTTTCGCATACGCGCAGGTGGTCTGTAAGTCCGTCTTTTTTTGGAACGATATGTATAACGTTGTCTCCGTCAAGATAAGCCCTGATATCGTCTTTTAGTAGGTCTGTAGACTTACCGGAGCCTGACATTCCTATATACATTGCATGACCGCAGATAGCAGAGGGATCGGAGAAGTTGAAGAATATAGGGTTCCCTGTCCTTTCGTTGACACCTAAGAACCTGCCGGACGATGCGAGCATTGGGTTAGGGTTCCTAAGAAGTGAAGTTTTCGCACAGAGTTGTACATGAACAGACCTTTTGAACAACTTTTCCCACACATACGGAGTAGGTGTCATGGTTTTATAGGTCTCAGCCATTGCTTTAATGGGTGTCTCGTGTAAGACCCTCTTAGAGTCGAGGTGAGTCCTGATTAGATTCATAGTTGTGTCTACATCCTTTGTTGTCTCACCCTGTACTGCGACTAATAGAACGTGTCGGAATAGTCGAGTAGTTCCGTTATACACCTGACGATGGTACTCGTCTAATCCTTCTGCTGCAAAATCATTTACCCTGTCGTGCATACGGAGCAGTTTGTCTTTTTCTTCTTGCATTGCAGAAGCAATTGCTAGATTCCTTCTAGCGGTCTCTAATGCTTCGTTCTCATCCTCCGGACGAAGTGGATAGATCACCTGGCACAGTTCGATACTCGTTTCCTTTTTAGTTGCAATATTCAGGATATCGTCGATAAGACGGGGGTCAAGATTAGAAGGATAGTCTTGCCTATCTTTCATCTTTGGTGAGAGCCTGCCAACTACGAGACACTGTATAAAGGTATCATTCGTTTCAATGTATTTTCCATCTTCAGACTGTTTGTAGCTTAATGGTAGAATTTCGTCATTGATATCGTCAACCATTTTACTGTGCTTTGTTTTTTCCGATTCTATCTGCTTGAATGTCTTTCCATATTTCCGTTCATAATATCTGTTTTTAATGGTGGTGTAAAAACTTTTGACAATGCCTGACATTACCTTTCAACTCCTGATAGGTCTTTCATATGGAACATTTGAGAATATAATAGAGCATATTCGTTGGCATCCGTTACCGGTTTTGTCTTGATTCCGGTTATATGTGAAAACTTTGTATATGTGTCTCTTACTTCGTCAATTCTTGCTGATGCTGATTCATCATCAGTAAAGTAACCAACACCTAAGAAAATTACATACATCCATCCTACTCTATCTTTTACTTCGTCGAAGTATTTTTTCTTAGCTTTCAATCCTTCCCTAACAGGTATTGGTAAATTCTTCTTTTGCAATTTCTCTTCGTATACGTCACTGAGATTCGTAAGAGTTTTTGACTGTGCAATAATGGTTTTATGTAGACAGTCATGTGGAATTGAGTTATACAGCCTCTCTATACCGGCGTAAAAAGCTTCTAAGTCCCTAGAGTCGGAGGGAGTGACTACATAACACATACCAAAGTTACAGGTTTTATGTTCAAATGTTTTGAACTTTCTAAATTTGAGTCTTCCTTTATCGTCTGCTGATTCCAGTCCTGTCCATTTTGCCGCGATCTTTGAGGTTGTTTTTGGTGAAAATTTATACATCTCGTCCTGTTTCAGTACTTTTTTTGCTTTGAAAGATATGAATCGCTGGGCTACGAACAGAGAATAGTCAGACCTAGCACAGACAAATACTCCGATTAGTATTACAACGAATGCAAACAAGCCATAACCCGCCATTTCCGGATTATCCCTGTTATTAAGTATAAATTGTGCAATGTAAATTTCTAAAATTGCTGTAATAGTAAAGATAACAATTTGAGCCGTTCCATATTTGGAGGACATTGTAGGCTCGACTTTGATTAAACTGTTTGGGGTTTGATCACTACTCATGCTGCATACCTCGCAACCATCATCACGTTTTTCAATGTATTTGGTGATACAACGGCTAAAATCAAAGGCCAAAATGTTACTATAAGGGCGATAACAAGTTCAAGTATGAACAAACCTAAATACAAGAACTCAACTCCGAATCCGGACATAGGGTGTGTGCTGACATAGGACACAATTGTAACCGCAGGCCATACTAGGAAGAATTGGAAGAACACAACCCCGACCATGTAGAGTATAGTAAGATAACCAATCCACCTGATACGCTTTATTGCAATTGCAAGACCTAATAAATACCACAACCTGACGACTATCAATATAGTTACAATCCTAAGGGCGAAGAAACACAGTAAAAGAACCCAAAGTGTAACCATAGTAACATAGAGCATTAGGTTATTAGCGTTGAATGTCACCAAATCAAGTATAGACAGCATCAAACTCTGCACTAAGTAATTGTTCACCCAGATCGCCGAGTAAAATACCATTGGACCAAAGAACAACCAACCACATGTGACACAGTAATATTCAACCATTTCGTCTATGGCTACGAACCCATACTGTCCCGTGATGGTTTCGACTATCTGTGCTGCGCTGTGAGGTCTAAGCTGCTGAAACAGTAAAAACAATGCCAGTAACAGGGCAAACAGTACCATTCCATAAATATAAATCTGTTTCACGGTGGCTATATCGTCCATTGTTGAGGGATCTGTAGTTGGGTCTATTGTGTGAGCCACGACTGCAAATATTGCTACCTGTTCACTGCTTGCACCCGTCCCGTCTAGTTGCCCTGTCTGAACACCGCCAAGTCCCTTTACAAACATGTCCGCAAAACCTAGTATAAGTCCACTGGCCGCATTTTTAATCATCTCTTCGCCCATACTCGAAGATGATTCGGAGGAGTCGAGAGGTGCATAAGACCTTGTTGTTACTTCCGGACCGAGAGCAACGGGTTCCACTTTCGTATAATTTGATGTGTGGTTTACCGTCACCGAAGACAGGGTATTCATATTGCCAAACATATCAGATTCTGTAGCACCCTTTTTTATTTCAGCTCCGATAGCGGTTACTTCAGCATTCGTTAAGTTTGAAGTTCGATTTACTGTACCAGTTGACAGTTTATTGATATTTTCATATGCCCCTGTTTCAATATTGCCGGACTGCACGCCCACTGCTGACGCAACACAGGGAGAGAGCATTATTAAAATTAAAAGGATGCAGAGGGTTACACGCATGGTCTACCCTCTTACCACCCAAGCACAACATTGATGATCATTAGCCCGATTTTGAGGCCTATTATCGTTACGATGATCATCGTGAATGCTCTCCGACTTTTGATTTCAGTCTCAATTGAGTCCCACCCTCCAAGATAGAATTTCACGACCAGCACAAGCAAGGCCAGGATGGCTGCCAAGTTGATAAAAGCGTATAAAGTGTCCAGAATCCATTGTGCCTTATCTGCATATTGGAGACCCATAAGATTCTGCTTGCCCTGTTCTAGGTTTGGATCAAAACTGTTGTTGGTTGCTGCCAATGCCTTTCCTGCTGTTTCGGCAATGTAAATTCCCACCGCCGCCAAGCGATTCATCATCTTTGTCATGTAGTTGACACTATGTATGCTATCTATTTATAACTTTGCTAAATTCTTAAACATAGCAACGAGAAATTGGTAAAAAAAGTTATAGAAAAACAATCCTCCACAGAAAAGCCAGTATAATTAGCATCAGGAGGAGTCTAAATATAAATCCTAACTGCGGTACTTCCCAGGTGTCTTTCTCTACACCATGCCGAGAGACCCTAACGTCTGTGACAGGTTCTTCGGAGTACGGAGTACAGTAAGTAATAGACAGGTGCGTAGGGTTAAATGGACCGTCTGCAATGAACTCATTAGCCATGTGAGATTTATTACCGTCCCACCGATCGACCCTATTATAGATTGTGTGCTCAATTCCGTTGTTATCTGTCTTTACTTCCCCGATTAAGAACGTGTGGATTGCAACAGTATCTTCATATCTATACTCTATTCTTTGCGTAAAGTTGGTTCTGTGAATATTAACCCTTGATGTTGGATACACTTCACTAGGATACACATTTACAAACGCGGTAACGTTATCTTTTGGAATTACTGTAGGTGCGGAAGAAGTATCATTAAATGACGCTGTGGACGTGTGATAGGTCTTTTTTAGCTTTAATGAATTCTTGCTCATGGATACTGTATACCATTGTATAGTGACATCTAAACGAGCTGTAGCAATGCCATCTTTAATAGACACAGATACTTTGTTATCTATTTTGTCTGTGGCCATACCAAAAAAGTTAAGGCTCGGAGACATGGCGGCGGAATACTTCACAATCGTGGAGTTATCGTCAGGGATATAGGTTTGATTATCAATTGTTACCTTATTCTTGAAGCCGACAATCTTTATACCGCCAACTACGTCACCATGTTCTGTGTTTTGTACAGTATATTGTATCTGTTCATCTGTCTGTTTTGTTATACCTGAAGATGTTGTTTTAACTTTCAAAATATCAAAGATGGAGGAGAAGATATTCTCACTCATTTCTTTTGTAGGCATGTTGGTATATGATACGTTAGTATCGAAGCTTACACCGCTTGTCTCCATATCTTCTTTTGTTAGGTACACGTTGTCATGTATCCAAACATTGTTAGTAGGGTCTTTGCCCTCGGAGCCTAACTGCACATTCTTCAAACCAATGTTAGCAAAAATGTTATCGTATACTTCTATATCCTGAGTCGATAGAGGCTTCTTACTCGCATCGTACCCATGAGAAGCGCCTGCGTCCCCGATTTGTAACCCCGATTGACCCATTTGATAAGCACCATTATTTTTCACACCTGTATAGGAGAACAACGTATTGCCGTGAACTTTCACTTTCACGTTATTATCTAGCCTGATATTATCCGATGTAATACCCGCCATGCGACATGATTTGATCACCCCATTCACTACGCAGGTGAAGAACACTGATTCATGCTGACAGTTACTAACGAAGCAATCTTGTACAAGTACATTATTTGCAAACCTGACCTGAATTCCATCTGAAAAACAGTTGTAGACCTGTAGTCCCTGTATTACTATATTGTTTCCAAAGTCGGAGGTTTGGCAGGTAATGTAAACTCCTCTGCCCGCGTCATGCTGATACTGTGGTGCAGAATTTGCATAGCTTGCAGGTAGCACATCACAACTTCCATCAACACTAAAACCGTCTAATGCAACATTGTTGATAGTTCCATGAGTGCTTATGATTCCAATTGCTCCCACGAACCACTTTAAGGACTCAGGAGAGACTTTAATAACCGAATCATGTGTGCCTGCTATGTTAACATTGGACGCTAGATATACAGGCCCCGTTGTTAGATACACACCCGGACTTAAAGTAACAGTCCCGCCGCCTGATGTTGCAGCTTTCTCTACTGCATCATTGATAGTATTCTGTTCAGCGTTGGTTCCTGTACTGCTTACAGTATAATCACCTGCGTATGCAGTACCACATAGTAGAATAAGGATGATTAATAGGAAGGCCATTTTTATATTTTTTAGCATACGTTTTAATGGACTTCATTATATTAATAGTTGCTATAGTTATATGTTAAGCAACGTACAAACTAAAAACAATGATACCGGAAACTGCATCCATTTTAAAACCGTTCAATATAAATACTCAGTATGTATACTTAGTAGTATGGCAAAACTAGGAAAAAAGAGTTATTGCTGCGAAAAGTGCGAACATGAATGGACTTCCAGATACAACCGAGAGCCTGTACAATGCCCCGCCTGCAAAACCGCACGCTGGAATGAGAAAAGAAACAAAACAGAATAATTTTAATTTGGAGCCCTCGCCCGTGCAAAGGAAGAGCCCCACAAGATCCCCATAAAAGAGGAATATACTATGATCATAACAGAATACACCATTTTACCCTATATAATTTACTGTGTTTTTGACTGCTCGAAGACTAACTTTTTTTCACAGGTGATTGTATGAGCGCGGTTTTATCCTCTCCTTTTAATCAGATTCCGCTATTACAAAGCCTGTATTCTGAAATCGAAATCTTAAAATCTCGGTTTTGTAAAATAGAATCGGAACTTACCGAATTAAAAGCCGAAAATACAGAGTTGAAAGCAACTATCATAGAACAGGCTGAACTTATCGCCAATTCCCTTAAAAGAAATACTCGAATTGAGAACGTTATTTTTTCCCATGATGAAGAAGGGGATTTAGTGGAAGATGAAACTGGAAGGCCTGTCCTCTCTGAAGCTCTCACAGTGACCACAGAAACCCCCGCCACTCCTGAGACTGCTACAACCTGGCAAAACACATTGACCGGAATCAGAGCTAAGTATACTGTGCTGCACCTGGAACAAAACATTCTACCTAATTCATTTGGTGAAGTAGTGCTAGACTCTCATGCCTTCAAGGTCTACCTTACCGAGCGCATTCACGAAGAATACCGCGTTAAAGACTCAATAAGCAACATGAGGAAACTAAAGAATGACGTGTTCAAGGAGGCAGTGAAACAACATCCAAACAAGGTATTTATTAGTAAATCCAAAAAAGGGAATCAAGAGACCTGCTTAGTATTAAAAGAGATGCGGGATAACCAAGTGTAACCAGTGTAACCGAGTTACACACATAGCAAGGAAAGACAAAACGGAAAGATAAGAATTCAATAGAATCCAGATAATGAAAAGAATGACGTTTGATATAAAGATGAAAGCTTAATTATATTTAGCTCGTACATCTTTAAATTAATAGTATAGTTTAATGTGAATAGCTTAAGGTGTAACCGTTATAAGTAAAAAAATAAGTAAAGAATCAATACCCAATGACTCTTTTTTGGTCTATGTGTGTAACTCGGTTACACTGGTTACGGGGTTCCGTTGCAAAAAAATTATGAAAAGGATTTACTGAAATAATAGAAATTAGAAGTATATGTCATGCCAGTAAATT
>MCHG01000434.1_pt1 | contig 12233 bp, 10 predicted proteins | sample 787351 | NCBI WGS metagenome assembly MCHG01 (sample SAMN05430296, study PRJNA330682) | permafrost metagenome | biome: Cold desert; feature: permafrost; material: soil; isolation source: enrichment culture inoculated with soil incubated with H2/CO2 at 20 degrees... ... | reverse complement strand
TCCTCAAGAAAATAACATTTTTCTTGCTATCGTTTTTGGATATTTACTCAAAAGTTTGAAATTATTATCTCAACTGAAGCTTCCGGAAATAGGGGTTAAAAGCTTTCATTAAAGGTACATGACCAAAAAATGTGAGATATTTCTAAAAAATATGCTTGAATAGGAAAAGCAATTTTCAGAATAAACGATAGCATGAAAAATTGTTGAATTTTAGCAAACATCTGCGGAATGTCAGATATGTACCTACACTCAGTTTCTTTGCTGTTTGAACAATCGTCATAAATGTGTAGTTTGCCTTTGTTCCTTCATCTGTTATTGTTTGAAGGCTCGCGTCTATTTTTCTGACCCTTGCTCTCGCCGCTAACTCCGCTGCATTGTTACCCTAATTTGACAGTTTGATTTTTATTTTATTTGAGATCTGGCAGAAAATCGTCCATTAGAATATGATTGATTTTATATATTTATTCTAATATATTAAATCAACTAAGTACCCACCGCGAAATAACTTAAGCTCATTTTCACCCGACATTCCGCAGATGTCCTCAAGAAAATAACATTTTTCTTGCTATCGTTTTTGGATATTTACTCAAAAGTTTGAAATTATTATCTCAACTGAAGCTTCCGGAAATAGGGGTTAAAAGCTTTCATTAAAGGTACATGACCAAAAAGTGTGAGATATTTCTAAAAAATATGCTTGAATAGGAAAAGCAATTTTCAGAAAAAACGATAGCGTGAAAAATTGTTGAATTTTAGCAAACATCTGCGGAATGTCAGATCGTCATAAATGTGTAGTTTGCCTTTGTTCCTTCATCTGTTATTGTTTGAAGGCTCGCGTCTATTTTTCTGACCCTTGCTCTCGCCGCTAACTCCGCTGCATTGTTACCCTAATTTGACAGTTTGATTTTTATTTTATTTGAGATCTGGCAGAAAATCGTCCATTAGAATATGATTGATTTTATATATTTATTCTAATATATTAAATCAACTAAGTACCCACCGCGAAATAACTTAAGCTCATTTTCACACTGTACTCTGTAATTTTCATAATCATTCCCCTTGATTTTGCTCTAAAATAATAATGTGTTACTTAAGTTATTTCGTTACAACCCTAAGAGCCTATCCAAAAAGTCAGCAGCGCATGTTGAAAAGTTACAATAGGTTTATAATATCCGAGTACCTGTTCCGGTTGTGCATACTGCCTATTGTGAAATTCATCGTAGGTCACACACTTTTCGGATAGGCTCTAAATAATAACGGAGCACCTAAAATTTCGAAGCGAAATATTTCAGGAAAAACAGATCGTAAGAAGTTCAAATGAATTGTTAGCGTTTAGAGATCTTGTTTAACAACTTGGGAACAGGCCCGGAAATCTCCTTGGTAGGAAATAGAAGTAATTTTAGAGATGTTGCAATTATTTTAGGAATGTATAAACTAAAGATGATCATATAAAATCGAGAATTGTTTTTTAAAAATTTGAAGTTAGTAAAAGCGTCTCTTTTGTACACTTTCAGCATACTTGAAGATGTTTTTTTACGCGAGACTCCTATTTTATGCCATACTAGAGAATCTAAGTTAACGAATATTTTACAACCTTGTTTTTTAAGACGCATACACAAATCAACATCTTCACAACCAAAGAAATAGTTATTGTCCAAAAAACCATAAGAGAGGAATTTTGATTTAATCATAATTGCTGCGCCTGTAATCCAATCGCACTCTTTGATTCCAGAGTGAATACGAGAATCTACATCTTTTACTCCATCACCAATGTGATGATAACCAGGATATCGAAGCCAATTTATTTTCCCTCCGGCAAAATTTATGATATCATTTTGCCCACCAAATTCATAATAGTATATTTTTGGCCCGATAATTCCTATCATTTCGTCGGATTCGGAGATCATTACTAACTTATCTAAAAAATCTTTGTCGACAACTGTGTCGTTATTCAATAACATGACATAATCTGGATGAAAAGAAGTTAAACAGTACCTTATACCAATATTGTTACCTTCAGCAAAACCATAGTTATATTCATTTTTGATCAAAAACAGTTTCCTATTTGAAGGCAGTTTAAAAAATTCCTTATTTTCATCTGAATTTAATTCGGACTCTTCTTTTGAATATGTTATTATTGTTAGAGGCTTGTTGTCCTTAGAATAGTTGAAAAATTTTGAATTAGGTTTTAGAATGCCTTTTGCATAATCTTCGATTTTTTGTAGAGAATTATCTTGAGAACCATTGTCGACGACGATAACCTGATAATTTGGGTAATTGATGCTATAAACTGATTCAAGACATTCTATCGTATCTTCCCACCCATTCCAATTAAGGAGAATTATTGAAACTGTTGGATAATTTGACATAACATCAGCCTTTTTGTATATTTCTTATCAATCTACTAAATAACTTAGGAACTAATCTTTTGAAATCTTGCAAATACACATTTGAACCGGAATAGTAATCCCCATTTGTAGTGTAAATATGTGAATAAGACTTGTTATGCTTTTTTAAAACCTTATTTAAATTGTTATAATATTCTGCAAAATACTTAAATGAGCTTATTTTAAAAGAGAATTTCAAATAAAAGCCCAATGATTGGTGGTGAACCTTTGAAGGAATTACATAGACATCAAAACCACGCTGCTTAATACTTAAACAATAATCTACCGAATAAAAATGCCAACCTTCACAAGTTTCAGTATCAAAAGCATGCTGTCTAAATATATTTTGAGGTATGATTATTAAACATTCATCGAGTGTTTGCACAATCTCTGGTTTTTGAATAGGATTCCCCCATACCGTGATTGGGGATTCATGCTCAATAATAATATTTCTCTGACGTTCACGATTAGACTTTCCGGTTTCACTCATTCCTGCAACGCCTGAGATACCCACATTTGGAAGAGAATCCAGAATATTTTCTGTATTATCTAGCCACTCATTTGAACATAGTCTTACATCTTGATGTACAAACATTATATATTTTCCCGTTGCTCGCATCCCACCATAGTTTAGAGATTCAGACGCTGATTTAAAATTCCCATTACGATTATCAATTAAGATTTTTTCATATTCTACAGTTTGAGTATTCAAGCTGGAAAGCAAATATTTCTCAAGAACATATTGATCATTATATACACAAACAATCGAGATCATTTAAAACCACAAACTAACTCTTCATTGGTTTAGCATAAATTAAGTTTCAATATTAGTCTTCAATATAGTTACCAACATACAAAAATAAGGCTCTTCGCTATTTTGAGTCGGTAATTAGAATCACTTTTTAAATTTTATCCAAAATCTGTAATATTTGAAAGCGTTTAGTGTGGGAAATCGAATTCATAATCGATATTAATACGACATTTCACTTTCGACGCGTCACTAGTGGCTCAATTCTTTAAGTTTAAAATCTCTGTGAGGTTTTTTGTTAAACATAGAACAAACTAGTGTCATGACAAATTGAATCTGCAACATAAATTATATGCTGATACCTCTTTTGTTATCGTTTTTATAAATAAAGTGTCGCATAATTAAGTTGCTCAGACACTAGTACCATGAAAATTTAATTGTGAATCACATTAATAAGCTCCAAACCCTTTTTGAGACTCAGTATCAAAATCCAGTGATTTTTGCATTTCTTGATTGAAAATCTGAATTCGTAAGAAGAATTCAATCTCTAATCAAAATTAACATTCGATATCTAAAGACTTCAACAAAGAAGTATAATCACAAGGATTGTAACCAATTACAAAATCTAGTGATTTTTAATTTTATGTTCATCACTGGATTTTGGCACTGAGTCCTTTTTGATGCGAATCTATTAAATTATGTTCCATAATTAAATTTTCGCGGTACTAGTGCACTGATTCCAGAATACATCCACAAACCTTGACTTCAGAATCTATTCCATGATTCAACGAATTTTCCACCAAATAATGGATTTATTTGGGAATCGAAGCACTAGTCAAACTCGCCTTTGGTACATGTGGGATAATTACTAAAGATTCCGAAAACCGCAATTTTGGGCCGGTTTTTTATAAAGAGGTTATAAACAATTTGTTGAAATGAGAAGTTTATCGAAATTCTCCATAATATTTTCCGTTCTTCAAGAGTAGTTGGGAGCTGAAGCGATAAGGATACAGAAGGATCTGTCTCTTAATATATAGGACTTACGCAGTTGAACTGAAAAATGAATAGCATTAAACCCATAACTGTCTAAAATTTCAATTTAAACCACCATGTTTATTGTACTTGATTCTGTATATCAACTGCAGAAGTCCTAAATACGAAAACACGTAAAAGACACTGTATTCAAAGCTTAATCGCTGACGTACGACTTCAATTCAAAATTCATGTTGTCAATTTCCCTATTCTTGAACCATGCTATTGTCTTAGTTAATTCGTCTTTAAAATTACTTTTTGGATTATACCCAAAACCCTTGGCTTTCGATATATCTGCTAAAGAATGTTTTATATCTCCTGATCTTGGGGATGTGTGTATCGATTTAGTGTCTTTTTCAAGTATCGCATTGATATAACATACAAGTTTATTGACAGTTATTCTTCTTCCACATGCAACATTGAAAATTCCATTCTTGTTGGATTCACATGAGAGGATATTGGCATCAACGACATGTTTCACAAAAGTAAAATCCCTGTTCTGTTCTCCATCTCCATATATTATTGGATTTTCATCATTCAAAATTGCTGTTATAAATTTTGGAATAACAGCTGCATATTGGGAATTTGGATCTTGCCTAGGCCCAAACACATTGAAATACCTTAAACTGACTATTTGAAGCCCATACAATTCTTCAAAAACTTTGCAGTACATTTCTCCTGCTGCCTTTGTAATAGCATAAGGGGATTGAGGATTTACCGGCATGTCTTCTCTTTTTGGAAGAGTTGGGGTGTCGCCGTATACTGAAGAAGAGGATGAAAATATAACTTTCTTGATTCCTGTATCTTTTGCCGCGATCAGGACTTTCAATGTACCTGTTATGTTTCCTTCGTTTGAACTATAGGGGTCTTTTACACTTCTTGGGACACTAGGGATGGCTGCTAGGTGGAATACATAATCTTTCTCCTTGAATATTTCAGTCAGGTTCAGGTCCACTATGCTGCCTTTAATCATGGTAAGGTTTTTGTGGTCTAATAGGTGCTCTATGTTTTCCTTCCGACCAGTAATTCCATTATCTATTACAGTTACTTCGTTATCCTCAAGTAACTTTTCGGTAAGATGAGAGCCAATGAAACCCATTCCACCGGTAACGATTATATCTTTATTTTTCAAATAATCCCCTCTATAAAATTGTGGAGTTATGAAAGTTGTTGTAGTTTTATTTTCTGCACTTCTTTTTTAATCTTCTGTATATGGCCTCTTCCAAGGGCTTTGACTTCACAGCCAAGTTCGAAGTATCTTCTTATTCTGTCATCGGATAACATTCCGAAGCAGTCAATTACAGCTATAGGTCCGCCTGCCATTTCTACGACGGCTTCCGGTTCTAGGTTGAGATATTCATTATGCGGAACTGCGAGAATCAGGGCTTCTATACCTTTTATAGCAGTTGAAAAGTCATTTTCGATTTTTAACTCAGTTAAATTTTCCTGGTTCCTGAAAAAACGCTTCCAGGACTGGCCAGATACGGGATATGAGTCCTGGCTTTCCATCTCGTACCAGTGATCTACATAAGGGTCATGGACACGCATTTCAGCGCCCATTTCCGTAAGTTTCCTTACGACAACTTCGCTTCCGCTATACCTGGTGTCGCCTATATCCTGCTTGTAGCTTGCTCCGCAGATCAGGATGTTCTGCTCCGGCTATGTACCGGTCCATGTTTCTGAGGGCATCTCGGGTGAGTTCGGCTACGTGAAGGGCTCTGGTGTCGTTGACGTCAATTGATGTGGGAGTGATCTTAAACACATCATCCCCATCTTCAAAACCCAGGATGTGCTTGTAAGCCCAGTAACCCAATCCCCCGTCTTTCGGAAGGCAGTAACCGCCGATTCCAGGTCCAGGGAATATGATATTACTGTGGGTTGGGCGCATTTTTACTGCATTTATAACTTTTATAATGTCCACACCGTTTCTTTCTGAAAAAAGACTCCATTCATTGAGGAATGCGAGTATTGTTGCACGATATGAATTTTCAATAATTTTTGCAGTTTCGGACTCAATCGGCCTGTCCATGACTGTCAGAGGATAGTCTTTTGTGTTGATTACTTCCCTGAGGAATTTTTCAACCTTTACTCTTGATTCGTCAGTGCAACCAGCACAGACTCTCCAGAAGTCACGTACACTTGCAACATAGTCTTTTCCTGGCATGACTCTTTCATAACTGTGTGCAAGGAGAGGGATCGAATCGATTCCACGTTTGTAGAATGCTTTTTTCAGGAGTGGAAGGGCAACGAATTCTGTTGTTCCGGGAGCAACTGTAGTTTCGAGCAGGACAAGGGAATCTGGACATATGTTTTCTCCGATTGTTTTCAGGGAAGCCTCAAGGGCAGCCATATCAGTCTCGCCTGTCCTGACGTTTCCAAGTTCACATTTTACATAATTGCACTGAATATCCACTACAACAACGTCAGCAAGTTTCAGGCAATCATTTGTATAAGTAGCCACCAGTGTTTTTGTTTCAAGGACGCAGCGCTTTATTATTTCGTCTACTTCTTTGTCTTCTGATTTTATAGGAGATTGCCCTCTGTTAAGAAGGGGGATTTTCCAGTAACTTCGGGTACTTGGTCTCTGACAGCCGATTACGAATTTGCTGTATTTCCCGTTTTCTTCTTTTGTATCTGCAATGATTGCAGCCATTACGGCTCCGACAAATCCCACTCCCATTACAACAACAATTTCTTTTCCTTCTTTTCGGGCTTGATTTACGAGGGCTTCAATTCTTTTGAATTCTTCTTCATATTCTTCATTTCTAGGGAGAGGAAACTTTTCTCCTTCTGGACTTATTGAGTAAGTCAATTCGTTAGCATTTGACATTATTTGTTTTCCTCAAGAGTTTTAATATTAATTCAGGATACTTATACGCGATTTTTTGTATGTACCGTTATTTACAAAAAGAAGAGCAGTTGGAAGGCCAATGTGTCCCTAGGCGAGGACAACATCTGCCTATCTGTTATCAGGATTTCTTCAATTCTGGCAAGCATTTTTGCGGTCTGTTCTCCATGTTTGCCAGAACCTACATCAAGGTTGTATTTTTCCTGTGGGAGTTTCAGCTGTTCAAAAAATATTTTGTCCATCTCATGGCTGTAATGCTGGCCAGTGTTAAGAATATAATAGTCTATTCCCTGTTTTTCACATTCCCTTATTTTTGGGCTCATTTTTATAATCTCAGGCTGTGTCCCTATAATAATTGCAACCTTCATTTTTCTTTCCCACAGTCCTTTTGTTGCTGATTTTTTATAAAATTTCTACAGAATCCTTTTTTCGATGCTGCTGCACTAACATTCCAGCTCTTAACAAGCTTTCAAAAGTCCCTGCATCACTCCAGTAGCCCTCAAGAACTCCGTATTCCATAAACCCTTGATTAATATAATAATTATTTACGTCCGTTATCTCAAGTTCTCCTCTTCCTGAAGGTTTGAGTGTTTTAACTGCTTCAAAAACATTAGAGTCGTAAATATAAAGACCTGTAACTGCAAAATTGGTTTTTGGCACTTTTGGTTTTTCTTCGATGCCTATTACTTTCTCACCCTTCAGCTCTGCTACTCCAAACCTGTGAGCATCAGGCACTTCTTTTAGAAAAATCTTGGCACCATTTTTGAAGCTTATAACATCATCTTTTATATTATCTTGAAAAATATTGTCCCCTAATATTACAGTTACACTGTCCCCATCAACAAAATCTTCGGCTAAACTAAGTGCCTGGGCAATACCTCCAGCCTTATCCTGAATTTCATAGGTAAAATGTACTCCGTGATCTACTCCGGAACCTAAAAGCTCAAGAAAATGTCCTGCATGTCCTTTGCCTGATACTATCATTATGTCTTTTATTCCGGCGTTTATTAGAGTCTCCATTGGGTAGTAAATCATTGGCTTATCATACACAGGTAAAAGATGTTTGTTAGTAACTTTAGTTAGAGGATACAGTCTACTGCCTGTACCGCCTGCAAGTATTACGCCTTTCATGCATTCCTCTCCTTCAAATAATCTTTAAGTGCTTCTTTCCAGTGCCTCATTGGTTCTGTTTTAGTGTTTGCGAGAACTGAATACCTGGGACGCTTTGCTTTTCTTGGGAATTCCTCACTTGTACATGGAATTACATTATCGATAATATCAGACGCAAATTCATACCAGGAACATATACCTTCATTTGTAATGTGATAAATTCCAGGGTCAAGTTCAATTATTTCTTTTACTTTATTTGCCAGATCCATTGTATAGGTGGGTTTGCCAAACTGGTCATTGACCACCTTTACAGTATCCATTTCTCTGGATAACCTGAGCATTGTTTCAACGAAATTTTTCCCGTGAACCCCAAAAAGCCAGGAGATTCGGATAATCCTGTAATCGTCTATATTTTCGATAATTTTATTTTCACCATGAAGTTTTGAATAGCCATATACATTAATTGGATTTGGAACATCAGATTCTACATACTCTTTTCTGGAGCCGTCAAAAACATAATCAGTACTGAAATGTACCAGTTTAGCTCCAATAATAGAGCAGGCTTCTGCAATGTGCCCAGGTCCATATCCATTGACCTGAAATGCCAGTTCCTGCCTATCCTCACAGCCGTCTACATCTGTATAGGCAGCAGCATTGACCACAATATCAGGCTTTATTTTCCTGATGCAGTCTATCACATTTTCACGGTTGGTGATGTCAAGTTCCTTATGAGTTAGTTTGACAGCTTCAGGAAACACTTTGCAGAGATCAGATCCAAGCATCCCGCTGGCACCAATGATCAGCGTTTTAATGGTTCCCACCACCATCGGTTTTCAACATACCATCTGACCGTTTGCTCAAGGGCAGTGTCAAAGTCGTACTTCGGCTTCCAGCCCATCTTTTCCAATTTGCTACCGTCAAGGGCATACCGGAAGTCGTGGCCTTTTCGGTCTTCAACATATTCGATTGAAGATTCGTTTTTGCCAAGCATTTTCAGAAGGCGATAAGTTATTTCGAGGTTTGTAAGCTCGTTTCCGCCGTCTATATTGTAGATCTCTCCGCTGCTTCCGTTATGAAGGACAAAATCTATTGCAGAACAGTGATCTTCAACATGGATCCAGTCCCGAATGTTCAGGCCAGTGCCATAGACTGGAACTTTTTTTCCTTCCATCAATCTGCTGATAAAAAATGGAATTAATTTTTCAGGGTATTGATAAGGCCCAAAATTGTTTGTGCACCTGGTTACACAGACTGGCAGGCCATAAGTTGTATAATAAGACAGGGCAAGAAGGTCGGAACCTGCTTTGCTTGAAGAATAAGGGCTTGAAGGATTCAGGTTGTCTTTTTCAATAAAAGAGCCTTCTTTAATGCTTCCGTAAACCTCATCAGTTGAGATATGGATAAACTTTTTGATATTATTTGCAAGCGCGCTTTGCAGAAGAGTGTTTGTCCCAAGCACGTTTGTCATGACGAAAACCGATCCATCCTCTATTGAGCGATCAACGTGACTTTCGGCTGCAAAATGGACAACCTGATCTACTTGTGTCATTACTTCGTTAACAATGACAGGATCGCAGATATCGCCTTTCACAAAAGAATAATTCGGGTTATTTTCCAGATCCTTCAGGTTTGCGGGATTCCCGGCATAGGTCAGTTTGTCAAGGTTCACAATTTGATAATTCGGGTATTTTTCCAGCATATAGCGGATAAAATTGCTGCCTATGAATCCGCATCCGCCTGTAACCAGCAGTTTCAATTTAGTCACCTTTTTTGTTAGTCATTGATACCTGGAATGAAAATTTCAGGCAATCAAAAATTTATTTTAGCATTTTTCAATTCTGGCAGAAGCTTATCTTTCTCGGAAAGTTTTGCGTCTTCTTCAGGTATTTTCCAGTCAATTCCAATTGAAGGATCATTGTAAATAATGCCAGCTTCAGCCTCAGGATAATAATACTCATCGCATTTGTAAGCAAAAACAGCAGTTTCGCTCAGGACAGAAAAGCCGTGTGCAAAGCCTTTTGGAATCAAAAACTGCTTTTTGTTTTCACCTGAGATTTCTACACCTACCCATTCTCCAAAGGTCGGCGAATTCTTTCTCAGGTCTACAGCAACGTCGTATACCCTGCCTTCCAGTATCCTCACAAGTTTTGCCTGGCTGTAAGGAGCTAACTGGTAGTGAAGCCCCCGGATAACTCCATATGAAGATTTGGATTCATTGTCCTGGACGAAGTTGTATTCTTTTCCGATTAAATCTTCCAGCTTCTTTTTATTGTAGCTTTCAAAAAAATAGCCTCGGCCATCATCAAACACTCTTGGTTCGAGAATTAAGAGGTCTTCTATTTTAGTTTTAATCAGGTTCATCTGTTTTTCCTCATTCGATTTTAGTTTTCAGGCCGATTGGTTGGAGTTCCAAAATAGATTAATTTTTAAAGAATTATATTTCACAATTTTTTAATTAATGATTTCTGTTATTACTTATCAATCTTCCGTTTTTTAGTCGCATTTTTGTATAAATATTCTTACTTTTATTTCGATGGTGAAAAATTTTTAAAGATAATTCTACAGTATAGCTTTCTCAAAGAAATACAAGGCTAAAAGCTTTTCGAAATTGTACTGAAAAAATTATGTTTTAAGGCAAATACAGAACCATTAATTTTGGAAAAGCTTTCTCGGTATTGGGGCTTTTAGCTAATGTGTTTAAATCTAAGCAAACGATTAGACATCAAAAGAAGCTGATATGCCTGGAAAGAAGAGATTAGTTTCAAGTGGATATTTGTATTTTTAAATCTCTTCACTTCAAAAAAGTAGTCCGGCTATATCGATTTGTGAGACATTTTTTGTAACATGACTGTTGCGCTTTATAATATGATAATTCAAATTGCAGGTCCATTTTTTTTTCAACCAGGGCATATATAGTCAACCACGAATTAAGTAAACTTTTGAACATCATTTCTGGTATAAGACCATATATAAAGTGTAATATTCTGCTTAATGGCTGCGAATATTTAATATTTTTAACCCGATCCAAATTATATAACTATGAAAAACACAGATGGTAACCATGAAAAACATTCAAAGGTTGTGCCCGTGCCTCCATTCTTCCGTGTTTTCCGTGCTTTCCGTGGTTCTAACTCACTAATGCTCTATATCATAACAGGCACGGAAAAACCCAATCAAGAAGCGATAACCACGGAAAACACGGAAAGCACGGAAGGATTGTGCCTGTGCTTCCTTTATTCCGTGTTTTTATGTGGTTCGCAACATAATTTTTGTAAATTAGTCAGCTTGAGCGAGCGAAGCGAGTGAAAAAGATCGCGTACTCCCGAGGCTTCCATGCTTTCAGTGATTTATTATTATATTTAAGTTGTTATAATATGCAGTTTTGAAAAACAATTATGATTATTCAATTTTTTCAACTCAATCAAGACTCTATAACACGGAAATCACAGAAAGGTTGTGCCCGTGCCTCCTTTCTTCCGTGTTTTCCGTGCTTTCAGTGGTTCTAACTCACTAATGCTCTGTATCATAGCAGGCACGGAAAAACTGTGCCTGTGCTTCCGTGTTTTTATGTGGCTCGCAACATAATTTTTGTAAATTAGTCCGCTTGAGGGAGCGAAGCGAGTGAAACGGACCTCGTGCTCCCGAAGCGAAACTCGGGAAGCGAAACTCGGGAAGCGAAACTCGGGTTTGGAAAAGATCCACATTTGAACCGCAAGGTAGAAATTAAAAGAAATTTAAATAGTTTAAAAGAAAAATTGCCGGGCCAGAAAGAACGCTTATGAACTACATTACACACCAAAGACACCGAATAAGTCAACTACCCCTCCCTAAATTCTGAGGAATTTTGAGGAAGGGGCTTGTAAATTAGCCCTCGTTGACCAGATCACCAATAGGAGGAAAGTAATATTGGTAAACGATAGGAAGGAATACAACAATAGTTACGTTGGAATATCGCCTCAGTTCCAACCTCTAAGGATACAAATTAAACAATCTTATTGGGTTATAGATAGTGTTTGTATCAAACAAACCCTTCCATATCAGATCGAGAGGAAGATGGATTCCTTGATTGACTCCGCAATCAGGATACACATAACTCCAAAAGGAGGAAAAC
>MCHG01000433.1_pt1 | contig 12239 bp, 9 predicted proteins | sample 787351 | NCBI WGS metagenome assembly MCHG01 (sample SAMN05430296, study PRJNA330682) | permafrost metagenome | biome: Cold desert; feature: permafrost; material: soil; isolation source: enrichment culture inoculated with soil incubated with H2/CO2 at 20 degrees... ... | reverse complement strand
GCTAGAGCACTCATGTTCTCGCTTCCGCCTCCCTTTGGTGCAAATATCATTTTAACCCTTTCTCCAGAAACTATTTTTATATGTATTATAGCGGGTGTATTATCACCTGTATTTTTTCTTAATATGAATGGATCGTCAACCACTGATTTTCTTAAATAGCCGTTTCTATATCCTCTCCTTACTCCTTCATCAATTGCCTCGTTTAAATCTCCACCAACCAATCTCACGTCCTGACCAAGTTCCAAAAAAATCACAGCAAGTCCAGTATCTTGGCAAATAGGAACATTGTTTGTTCTTGCAATATCTTGATTTTTTAATATGTCCTTCAAGATTTCCTTTGCTAGTGGGGCTTCTTCTTTATCTAAAGCATCTTCTAATGCTTTTCTTACATCCTGCGGAAGAAAATAATTTGATTCTATGCACAGTTTTTCTACTGTCTTGGTTATTTCTTCTACATTGATTTCTCTCATCTTTAAACTTCCTTTCGGTTATAAAATTAAATTAACGTGTTAATTTAACTGGATATGTATACGTTATTGTATTATAATATTTAAAAATTTTCAATAACATTTTATTTATAGTAATAATTAATTACAATGTATTGCAAATAGTTGTTATAAATATTATAATTATAAAAATACATAAAGTAGAGGTCAAAAATGACTTTAAATGAAAAAAAGAGATTTATAATAAACATAGCATTCATAGTAACAGTTTATGCAGTTTCATATTTTATATTTGTTTATGTAATACATTGGATAATGCCTTTTTTAATTGGTTTTCTAATTGCTCTAGCTTTAAGACCTATTACTAGATTTCTCAATAAAATCTTCAAAAGTAAGGGTAAGGGCATGGCATTATTTGTTGTAGCATCGTTCTATGCTTTAGTAGCTATAATAATTTGGTTACTGATTACATTTTTAATAACACAAATCACTGATATGGTTAATCTTATGCCTAACCTGTATTTCAATAAAATGGAACCTTTACTGTTGGATTTCAACGATTGGATAGTTGCTAATACACAAACTGTTTCTGCTGATGCTGCAGACACGTTATCTCAGATTATTACAAATGGTATCAGTTACATATCAGATATTATCAAAAATACTTCTATAAGCATAGTACAAATAGTAACTAAGTTGATTTCTAACTTCCCATTATATTTGATATCTGTTATATTTACGATTGTCCTATCCGTATTTATTTCCGTAGAATATTACAATATAACAAAATTTATAAAAAAGCAGTTGCCAGAAAAATTCAATTCTACATTTGAGGAAGCACGTGTATTCTTAAAAGAAACCTTATGGAAAATGATAAAGTCCTACATTATAATTTTGTTTATTACATTTTTAGAATTATTGATAGGTTTATTAATATTGAAAGTTACTTATGCGCTTCCTATTGCGTCAATTATTGCAATACTTGATATAATGCCTATAGTAGGTACTGGCGGGGTACTAATCCCGTGGGCAATCATTGAATTATTTTTACATAATAACACTCTAGGATTTGGTTTATTATTTTTATATCTGACAGTTACAGTGGTAAGAAATTTCATTGAACCTAGAATTGTTGGCCATCAAATCGGCCTTCACCCAATTATAACTATAACAGTTATGTATGCTGGTCTTAGATTATTTGGATTCATTGGTTTACTTATGGCCCCCATAATAGCCATAATGGTTAAGTATTTAAATGATACAGGAAAGATTCATTTGTTTAAGTAAATATATTACTAAAAAAGCAAGATCAGCGATCTTGCTTTTTATTATTTATAATTAAACTAACCTTTATTAGATAATGCCTTGTGCCATCATAGCATCAGCGACTTTTTTGAATCCAGCTAAGTTAGCTCCAGCTACTAAGTTGTATCCTAATCCAGCTTCTTCAGCTGCTTCAACGCTCATGGTGTATATGTTTTTCATGATACCATGTAATTTTTCATCAACTTCTTCAAATGACCAAGAATATCTCATTGAGTTTTGGCTCATTTCTAATGCTGAAGTAGCAACTCCGCCTGCATTAACTGCTTTAGAAGGAGCAACTATCATTCCGCTGTCTTGAATAAATTTCAATGCATCATTTGTAGTAGGCATGTTAGCTACTTCTATATAGTATTTAGATCCGCTATCTACTATTTTCTTAGCTTCTTCCATGTTGATTTCATTTTGAGTTGCACATGGCATGTAAACATCTGCTTTAACTGCCCATGGTTTTTGACCTGGGAAGAATTCGACTCCAAATTTCTCAGCATAATCTTGAACCTTATCTCTTCCTGAAGATCTCATAGTCAACATGAATTCTTCTTTTTCGCCTACAACACCGTTTGGATCGTAAATGTATCCGTCTGGTCCTGATATAGCTACTACTTTTCCACCTAATTGATTAATTTTTTGAACTGCTCCCCAAGCAACATTACCAAAACCTGATACTACAAATGTTTTTCCTTTAACTTCTTCGCCAAAGTGATTTAAAACTTCTTGTGTATAATAAACAGCGCCGTATCCAGTAGCTTCTGTTCTTGCCAAGCTTCCACCGTAAGGTATACCTTTACCAGTTAATACTCCATTTTCAAAAGCACCTTTTATTCTTCTGTATTGGCCATATAAGTAACCAATTTCTCTTGCTCCAACTCCAATATCTCCTGCAGGAACGTCAACATCAGGTCCAATATATCTAAATAGTTCAGTCATAAAAGATTGGCAGAATCTCATAACTTCTCCGTCTGATTTACCTCTTGGATCGAAGTCAGAACCACCTTTTGCTCCGCCTATAGGAAGGCCTGTTAATGAATCTTTGAATGTTTGTTCAAATGCCAAAAATTTCATTATTCCTGTATATACAGAAGAATGGAACCTTAAACCACCTTTGTAAGGTCCTATTGCTCCGTTAAATTGTACTCTGTATCCTCTATTAACTCGAACTTTTCCGTTGTCATCTACCCAAGATACTTTAAAAGAAATACTTCTTTCAGGTTCAACAATTCTTTCCAACAACCCAGCTTTTTCGTATTCAGGGTGTTTTTCAATCATTGGTGCAATACTGTATAATACTTCTTCTACAGTCTGAATAAATTCAGGTTCATTTGCATCTCTTTTTTTAACTTGGTCAATTACTCTTTCAATATATGCATTCATATGTAAAACCTCCATTAAATTTAAATATCTTCTTTCTTTATTATATCAAAATATATTGCATTTACAATTAATATAATATTAACTTTTTGTTATTTAAACTTTTTATGTTGACAAGCCTTAGACTTTTCTTTAATTTATTAATTTTAAATTCAATTTTTTTATCATTTCTTAAACATATATTAATTAAATGTAACATTTAGTCAAAATTGTAAAGTAAAAAGCAGAGATATTTGTTCTCTGCTTTAATTGTTTTTTATTCGCTTATTTTTTTCTTTCAACATTTCCTTGTAATAATAAGTTAAAGAAAATAAACTTTCATTTAAATGAACATTCTCAACATGTACGGAATCAGGCATTTTTAAATCTTTTGGAGCAAAATTCCAAATAGCTCTGATACCACACTGAACAACTTGTTCAGCTACTTGCTGACTAACACTTTTTGGAGTACATATTACAACTATATCTATTTTTTCTGTTTTTAAAAATTCTTCTAAATCATCCGAATCTTTAATAACAGCATTTCTAATAGACATTCCAACAAGCTTAGGGTTTTTATCAAATAAAGCTACAACTTCATAATCTGCTTCATAAAATCCAGTATAATTTGCAATAGCCTGACCTATATTTCCAGCGCCGATAATAATTATTTTATATTTTTTATCTAGCCCTAATATCTTTGATATTTCATTTCTTAAATTTTCTACATCATAACCAAAACCTTGCTGGCCAAATCCCCCAAAATTATTTAAATCTTGACGTATTTGAGATGCTGAAAATCCTGTCATTTCGCTCAATTCTCTTGATGAAGTTTTATAGACACCAGTCTTTACTAGTTCCCCTAGATATCTATAATATTTAGGTAATCTTCTTATTACTGCAGGTGAAATTTTTTCATGTTTATCCATAGTAACCTCCTGCTTTTATATTAACAATCTTTTTAAAACTTTGCAACTAATATTTTGCAAAAATAAACTTTTTTTCACAATTATTGCTAAGAATTTTTCATTATTACACTTTCTATTATATTTGCAACTTCTTCACAAGCATCACAACATTTTTCTAATCTGTTAAATGCAATTGTCCATGTCATAATTTCAATAGCATTTGTTGATGTCATATGAAGCTTTCTCACAACTTCTGTATATAGATTATCTCCTTCTTCTTCTAATCTATTCACACGCACAATTTTGTCATGTAAATCTTTTGATTTGCGGAAATATTTGAACTCTTGAAAAGCTACCTTTAATTCTTCACAGCTTTGAAGAACAATCTTTGAAAATCTTAAAGCATCGTTTTTCACTTCCTTAATATTATACATATACATATGGAGAAGCACGTCTTCTATATTATCTGTTATATCATCAATTTCATGCACAAGAGTTACAATATCTTCTCTTTCTATAGGCGTTATAAATTCCTTAGCTAGCTTTCTTACTATTTCATGCACCTGCATGTCTGAAGCATGCTCAATTTCATGCATTTTTTTCATTTTTTCTTCTAATGTTTCACAGTCAAAGTTAATTAATATTTCATCAAGCATTTTTGCTGATTCACAGCAATATTCTGAAAGTTTTACAAAACCATCAAAATAATCAAATTCATTTTTACGTGCCATTGTACACTCCTATATTTAAAATATTATCATAAATAATTTTGCCATTAAATATCCTATTAATCCACATCCAGGAAATGTCAAAACCCAAGTATATACCATTTCTTTTACAATTCCCCAATTTACTGAAGATAGTCTTTTAGCAGCCCCTACACCCATTATTGCTGTTGTCTTTGTATGAGTAGTGCTTACAGGAATACCTGATAATGATGATATTAAAAGACAAGTAGCAGCAGCCATGTCAGCTGCAAATCCTTGATATTTTTCAAGTCTACACATATCCATTCCGACTGATTTAATTATTTTATATCCACCTATTGAAGTACCCAAGCCCATTACTGCTGAACATAAAATCATCATCCAAACAGGAATTTGAAAATTACTTACATCCGCTTGTCCATTAGCTAAAAAAATCCCAAGCATAAAAACTCCCATGAATTTCTGTCCGTCTTGGGCTCCATGCATGAATGCCATAGCTGCTCCGCCCGCTACTTGTGCATTTTGAAAAATTTCATTTGTAGTTTTTCTATTAAATCCTTTAAATACAAGTTCTGTTAATTTTACAACAATCCATCCCATTGCAAAGCCTAAAAAAGTTGAAAGAACTAAACCATATATTACCTTAATCCATTCACTCCCATTTATACCAGAAAAACCATTGTGCAGTGCTATTGCTGCTCCAGATATTCCTGCAATTAATGCGTGGCTCTCACTTGTTGGTATACCAAACCACCAAGCTGTTGTTGACCATGCTACAATTGCGAACAATGCAGCACACAGCGCAACTAAAGCATCTTTTGAGTTTCCCCCAAAGTCAACCATATTATAAATTGTTAGAGCTACGTTAGCATTTATCATTGTCATAACAAATACGCCGAAAAAGTTGAATACTGCAGCCATTAAAATAGCGTTTCTAGCTGTTATTGATCTAGTTGAAACGCATGTTGCAATAGCATTTGGTGCATCTGTCCATCCATTTACCAAAATTACTCCTAAAGTTAAAAGAGTTGTAATTAAAAGTATAGGACTGGAAGCAATCTGCATCAAAAAACCTGAAAATGTAACAGCCATTTTTATTCTCCACTTCAATACATGTCTACATGAATTTTATCTTAATTTAAAAACAACTTTAATATAACACATTTATATAAAAATTTCCATATAATTTCATTCCCAAATATCTCCATAAATTATTAGTAAACATTACTGCCCATTTGAATATTATAGTAACTGATACTAAAGTCAGGGAGGGTATTTATGAAAAAAATTATTTCATTACTAATGGTTGTGCTGCTTTTGACTTCAATGATCCTAGTGGGGTGCCAACAACAGGAAACACAAATGAAAAAAATAAGATTGGTTGAAGTTACACACTCAATTTTCTATTCACCTCAATATGTAGCTCTTGAAAAAGGATTTTTTGAAGAACAAGGCTTAAATATCGAGCTTACGAACGGTGGCGGAGCTGACAAATGCATGGCCGCTATGGTAAGCGGTGAAGCCGATATAGCCTTTATGGGACCGGAAGCCAGTGTTTACGTCTATCTTCAAGGAAGAGAGGACCACGCAGTTAATTTTGCACAGCTTACTCAAAGAGATGGTGCCTTCATAGTAGGAAGAGAAAAAGATGATAACTTCACAATTGACAAGTTAAAAGGACATACAATCCTTGGAGGACGTAAAGGTGGTATGCCTTTAATGGCATTGGAGTATGTAATTAAGCAAAATGGATTGACTCCTGGTTTAGATGTTGATGTTAGAACAGATGTGCAGTTTGATATGATGGCAGGTGCCTTTCAATCAGGTGAAGCAGACTATACAACATTGTTTGAACCATTAGCTTCTACATTTGAACTTCAAGGAAATGGTTATGTTCTAGAATCCGTTGGCTCTTTAGCTGGTTATATACCATATACTTGCTATAGTTCTATAGCAAGCTACATCAAGAAAAATCCTGATGTAATTCAAGGATTTTCAAATGCATTATACAAAGCCATGGTATGGGTAGATGAACATACGGCACTAGAAGTTGCAGAAGTTATCCATCCTCAATTTCCAGATTCAGAAGTGGAATTTCTAGCTAAAATAGTTCAATCTTATAAGGACATAAATCCTTGGAACCCAGATTTAGTATTAGGTGAAGAAGGTTATAATCGTTTAATTGACATTATGAAAACAGCAGGAGAAATTGAAGAAGGAGCACCATACGATAAAATTCAAACTTCTGTATTTGCATTAAAAGCTAAAGAAAATTATAAAAAATAACAAACATAAAAGTCCAGGAAAAATTTCCTGGACTTTTATAGTTATGGCATTAATACTCATTAAATACTGGTACTACTGCATTATCTTCAAAATTCAAACCTGCTTGTTCGAATGATAGACCTTCAATGTTAAAATCAATATTTCCAATATCAAATTGTTTTAAGCAAAGAACTACTATTGCACTCATATCGGTATATTCTTGTTTTGAAAGATTAACCGCTTCTACTCCTAAATTTACAACAGCCATATCCTCTTTAATTTCAACTCCTCTTAAGTTTATTCCTACAGGGATATTATTGCTTAATTTTGTATCAGCAGGAGGTCCGTTAAATAATTTTTCTACAACAGTAATTGCTGGGTTGTTAACTTTGTTAGCAGAAAATGTTAAAGGAACATAATGACCTTCAACCTCTGTGTCTGGAGCTTTATAATAAACAGTATAGTTAACTCCATCCGCAGAACCGTATAAGTTGATATTTTTTCTTTCAAAAGCTGTATCAATTGCATATCCCTTAGACAATGTAGCCAAAGCCTGACCTTCTACTAATAATTCTAACTTGCTAATTGTAGGGAACTCGGTTAATGTATATGTAATTGCTGAAATCATATTTTCTTCTTGCTCTAATGTAGCAGTATTTAATATGTTTTTGCTAAAATCAACTCTACAAAGACCGTCTTTTATTGCCATTCCTCTAACCTCAGTTCCTTCAGGCAATACACCATGAAGACCAGACTGGGCAATTCTTTTTTCAGCTTCGCTTCCGACAACCATACTTCTAAGTGTAGCTTTTGCAATTCCTTCCTCCCATGGTATCTGAGTATTAACTGGAACAACAAAGCCATTTTCATCTTGATAATAAGCCAAAATACTAGTTTCTTTAGATTTTTCAGCTGTTGTTATGGTTTCTATTGCTGGTTCTTCTGCAACTTCTTCACCAATTGAATCTTCTACAATTTCAAATTCATTAAAATCCTCTAAACCTGCCAAATCTTGAGTATTATCCCCCTTCAGACCAACCATCATATCTAAAGTGCTGCATCCTGTTATACTAAACGCTAAACATAAAATTAATATTAAAGATATAACCTTATTATAAGCCAATTTTCAAACCCTCCTCACGTCTTTATATATTCATTATATTTAGCATGTACTGAAGATATGATAAGTTTTTAAAGAAAAATTAGGGACATTCACCAAAATCTATGGAAAATATCCCTGAAATTTTATTTCATCATCAAGATGCCAGCTAGCAATCCTCTTTTTCCTCCCTGCGCCCTGTGAGAGAAAAACAAATCATTGTTGCATTTCGTACATATTCCTGATATTTCAATATTATCTTCCTTTATGCCTTCTTTTATTAACAAATATTTATTAATATCCCAAAGATTAAAATGATACTTTACTCCTTTAACTTCCATAAAATTTATAAATTCGTCATTTTGTTTTAAAAACATATCAGCAACATCTTTATCAACCTCAAAGCAGCTTGAACACAATGAAGGCCCTATAGCTGTTATGATATCTTTTGGATTGCATTCAAAATCCTTTACCAATGCCCTTACAGTAACACCAACAATATTTAATAGCGTTCCTCTCCAACCTGCATGTGCAAGTGCAATTATTTTTTTCACAGGATCATAAAAAAATACCGGTGTACAATCTGCATGAAAAGACATTAGTGCTAAGTTTTTTTTATCTGTATATATCCCGTCCACATCCTTAAAAGCTGTATCCTCAGAGATTCTTCCTTTGTGCATCTCTGTAACATACTTAATATTATTTGTATGCGTCTGATTTGTTTCAACTATATCATCAACATTTATCCCTAAATTTTCAGCCATAATTTCTATGTTTCTTTTTATATTTTCATTACTGTCTCCAGTGCTGAATCCTATATTCATTGATTCAAAGGAGCCTTTACTAACTCCGCCTTTTCTTGTAGTAAAGCCATGTAAAATATCATCATGCTTTTCAAATGATGGGAAGGTTATATATTTAAATTCTTGCTTTTCATTTAAATTATACATAAAAACTCCTTATTATTATTTACTATCCCCTAGCTTGTCATTCTGAACCACAGTTGAAGAATCTCCTCTTTTTAAAACCCGAGATCCTTCGCACGCTCAGGATGACAAAGAACAGATATTCGTTTATTGTTTTTCATTATATCATATGCTAATTTCCTTGTATATGAGTAAGTATTTTGTTTAAGAAACTGTTAAATTGTGATAAAATAAAGTATGCTTTATTTATAACTGAATTATTGAAGTCATACATATTAGATAAGGAGAAATACATGATAATTGCGCCTGTTTTTGATAAAGATAGCAACAAAGCCCTTTACATACAATTATACGAATATATAAAACTAGAAATTACATCAGGTTTGCTAAAGCCAGACTCAAAGCTTCCTTCTATAAGAGAAGCATCTTCTTCACTTAAATTAAGCAAGACAACTATAGAAAACTCATATAGTCAGCTAGTAGCTGAAGGCTATTTAGAAAATTTTCCTAAAAGAGGCTTTTTCGTCTGCGATTTAAGTGATTATAATTTTGAAATGAAAAGTATGCCACATAAAAATACAATACAACAACAAAATGAAACAGAATATATCAATGACGGTGTTGATAGAGATAGCTTTGATTCATCCACATGGAAAAAACTCTACAACAGGGTAATATCCGATGAATTTATAAATATTTATAATAGCGGCTCTATTCAAGGAGAAAAAATACTGCGAGAAGAAATAGCTAATTTCGTCAATACAATGAGAGGCGGACACACATCACCAGAGCAGGTAATAATAGGAGCTGGTGTACAGTATCTACTTGGTATATTAATAGGAATAATAAAAAGCAATTATAATACAGTGGCAGTTGAAAATCCTGGTTTTAAAAAGGCAGAATACATTTTTGAAGATTACATGTTCAATATAAATCACATTGAAATAACTGATAGCGGCTTACCCATTGATACGCTTAAAAAAAGCGATGCAAGATTAATTTATATAAGTCCTTCGCATCAATATCCACTTGGTACAATCATGCCTGTCAACAAGCGTATGGAGCTTTTAGAATGGGCTTATAGGAACAATGGACTTATAATCGAAGATGATTACGATGCAATGATAAGATATGGTGGAATGCCCATTCCGTGCCTGCAAGGACTAGATAAAAATGATTGTGTTGTATACTTAGGATCTTTCTCTAAAATGCTATTGCCTTCATTAAGAATAAGTTTTATGGTAATTCCTAAAAAACTTTTGTCAAAGTATAATTCAATTAAAAAAAGACATACGCAATCTACATCTAAAATTGATCAAATAGTTCTTGCAACATTTATAAAAGAAGGTTATATGTTAAAGCACCTTCGCAAAATAAAAAGAATATATAAAAAGAAAAATTCCTTGCTTATTACAAGTTTAAAAAACACATTTAATAATGAACTTGAAATAATTAATGCAGATTCAGGACTTCATATAGTTTGTGAAGCAATAACAACTAAACAAATTGACAAGTTGACAAATGATGCAAAAAATGCTCATATATTGTTAAATATAATAAGCATTTTTAATGATAAAATTATTTTTTCATTAAATTACAGTGGAGTAAGCATGAATGAAATTCAGAATTTCACAGAAGTTCTAAAAACAGTTATTTTTGATTAATCTCCCTTCTATTTGTTTTTAAATAAATCCTTGTATAATTCTCCAACTAACATTGGTATGAACGAATATGTCAATACTATTTGCCAATCACGAACTGTTAACGGCATTACATCAAATATTTCATTGCAAACAGGTATATAAATAACCAATACTGTAAGAACAAATGATACAAGCACTGCTTGAATCATTCTTGTATTAGAAAAAAATCCTATTTTAAACAATGTATATGTTTGAGATCTAGATGAAAATGCTCTAAATAACTCAGCAGTAATTAATGTTGTGAAAACAACTGTTCTAACATGAACCAAACCACTTCCTGTGCCGTACATTCTTGTTGCCCAGTAAAATGCTAGTAAGGAAACAAAAGCAATAGCTATGGATTGGAATATGATTCCTACCATCATACTTCTATCTAGTATCGGCTCCTTAGTATCTCTTGGGGGCTGGCTCATGATTCCCGGTTCAGCATTTTCGACCCCTAAGGCCATGGCAGGGAAACTATCTGTTACTAAATTAAGCCACAATAGCTGTATAGGAAGCAGCGGTACCTCCCAGCCTATTAATATGCTTGTAAAAACAAGTAGAATTTCACCTATATTACAGCTTAATAAAAAGAAGACAAATTTTTTAATATTAGAAAATATTATTCTTCCTTCTTCAACGGCATTTACAATAGTTGCAAAATTATCATCCGTTAATATTACTTCTGCAGTATTTTTTGCAACATCCGTTCCAGTAATGCCCATGGCAACTCCTATGTCTGCCTTCTTCAGTGCCAAGGCATCATTTACTCCGTCGCCAGTCATTGATGTGATATGTCCATTCTCTTTTAATGCAGTAACTATTTTAACTTTATGCTCAGGTGAAACCCTTGCATAAACCTTAGTATTTTTAACAATTTCTCGCAACTGCGCATCCGAGCACTTGTCCAGTTCCTCGCCCATAATGGCCTGAGATTCTGTATCAACCATACCCAAATCCTTTGCAATTGCATAAGCAGTTTCCTTGTAATCTCCAGTTATCATAACTGTTTCTATACCTGCTGCCTTGCAAAGCTTAATTGCTTCTTTTGCCTCTGGCCTAGCAGGGTCAATCATTCCAACTAATCCAACAAATATCATTTCGTTTTCAGCTAAATCAAAGGTTGGATGTCTAGGCACATCAATCCATTCTTTATATGCCATGGAAAGAACTCTTAATGCTGAACGCGCAAATCCTTTATTAACAGATAAAACCTTATTCTTTAAATCATTATTAAAATCAACAACCTTACCGTTCAGTGCTATTTTAGTGCATTTACTTATAAGTATATCTGGTGCTCCTTTTGTAAATGAAACAATTCTTCCATTAATATAATTCGAATGGAAGGTTGTCATCATTTTTCTTGTTGAATCAAATGGCAACTCTTCAACTCTTGGATAAATCATATTGAGCTGCTCTGCAGTTTGTCCAAGTTTACCTGCAAATGTAATTATTGCTCCCTCTGTTGGATCTCCAATGATTTTATAGCTACCTGATGAATTGTCAAGTTGAGCATCATTAGCCAAAGAA
>MCHG01000432.1_pt1 | contig 12401 bp, 12 predicted proteins | sample 787351 | NCBI WGS metagenome assembly MCHG01 (sample SAMN05430296, study PRJNA330682) | permafrost metagenome | biome: Cold desert; feature: permafrost; material: soil; isolation source: enrichment culture inoculated with soil incubated with H2/CO2 at 20 degrees... ... | reverse complement strand
ATGAAAGTGTTAACCGTATATAAGTGATTTGATTTGGGATAGAAAAGAAACGAAAAGTGCAACATTCTATTATAAATTTAACAGTTCTGTACTTTTACGACGCTCTCAAGTACATTCGGAAAAACTGTATCAAAGAAGGACATCCTGAATTATCAAAGATAAGCCAAGGAACAATTTCAAAAATCTTGAATGAGAGTAAAATAAAACCTCATAAGATCAGATCTTACACCGCCAAAGTGGATCCAGATTTTGATAAAAAGGCAGCGAAAGTTTTAGGCACATATAAAGAAGCTAAAAAACTAAAAAAATTAAAAAAAAAGACTTAGATAGAATTATCTTCTCATGTGATGAAAAAACGGGCATTCAGGCAATTGGAAACAAGTATCCAGACTTAATGCCAGTAGAGGGGAAATATTCTACAATTGCAAGAGATTCTGAGTATATTAGACATGGAAATCTTTCATTATTTGCTTGTACTAATCTGATTACTGGGAAAGTTTATCACAAAGTTTTTGAAAGAAATAGAAGCAGTGAGTTCATTGAGATTTTGAAAGAAATAGTGTCAGATTCTCAGGATAAAAAAATGGTAGTAATTCTTGATAACTACGTAATACACACATCAGAAGAAACTAATAAATATCTAAGTACTTTGAAAAAGGGGAAGTTAAAGCGCGTATTCACACCAAAACATGCATCATGGCTAAATATTATTGAAAGTTTCTTCAGCAAAATGACTAGAAACTTTTTAAGGGCAATAAGAGTAGAATCATTAGAGGAATTGAAGAACAGGATCGATCAATACATAAAATTACTCAATGAGGAGCCTGTGATATTTATGTGGAAGTATAGAGTTGAAGAAAAAGATAAGATTCCCGGCGGAATTATAATATAAAAATATGCAATTAATTTGGAATCGATACACTAGTGTCGTGTCAATCCTCAAAGATTAAATGGCTAGGCATAATGATATTCTATTTTATACGACATTTTTCTGTTGACTAGACACTAGCGTCATTCTTCAGAATACTCAAAGCACTGAATGCAGTCTCAGGCTCAAATGCTAATTAAAGTTCCTTCCTTGTTCCTTTTTCACTTGCTATTACCGGTACAGAAAGTGCCCAAGGTTTGGATTTAAGTATCTGTAACAATCTCGCAGGTCTCAGTTTTGAAACTGTTCATTCCAGATTAGGGACTGAGAAAGAAGGGAGAAAGAGGTTAAGGCAGTCTGAATATAAATTGTAATGGATGTAAGTGTTCTATTATTTATTTCTTTTTTTAACCAGATACTCATTAATTTTGCCATAATTTAGAAATATTCATATATGAGCATCTTTTTTGTGAGTATCTGGTTATATTTATTATTTTCGTTTTTATATCATCAAAAATATTTCTTTTTATTATTATGATGGAGATTTCGAGTCAAGTTCTAATTATATTTATACATTGATCTTTTTTTAAAAATATTTATAAAAGTGGATATTAATTAAATCTAAAAATTTTTCTTAATTCTTTTTTCATTTTAAAAGCTGTTGATATCGATATTACATTCACCTTATTAATGAACTGTTTTAACTATATTTTACTCTATGTGTTAATATACATCCAACAGTTAACTATCAAATAGTAAAGTGGGACTTTGGAGAAAATACGTGACTTTTTATTATTTCATGGGTTTTTACTTGATTGCAGTCGCTGAATGTGGAAAACAAAACAAATTTTGACTGCCCCATAAGATATGAAAAAGTATCTAAGGTCCTTAATAGGTGGTGCACAATGAAAAACTTGAAAGTTATAACTATGTTACCCCTTAGCTTCTTACTGCTTACGCTATTGTCGTTGCCAGCAATGGCATACACTATTGATGGTAGTCTTTCCGACTGGGGTGTGGACCTCAATAAAGCCTATAGTGGGGCCAGTGATGCCGGTAGCGGATGGATACCACATGGTCATAACAACGTTGACTGGATAGTTGAGAACAACATAGACCCTGTTTACAACACCGCCAGTGAACATTCATATCCTGACTGGACTGGCTACCGTTCCACCGGCTTTCACATGAAAGGAACTGGAGAAACTTCTATTGGTCTAGGATCAGAATTAAAACTTAGTCATCCTGACTCGTGGTCAAATTCAAATAGTCGCGGCGGTTTCTACCTGCAACCTGCGGGTGGAGAACCTTACGATATCGAAGCATTGTACTTTGATGATGATGCCCAAAATATGTACATCGCCATCGTAACCTCTCTATCTCAATATGGCCACTCAGGCGTTGAAGCAGGAGATATCGCCATTGACCTGGACAGAGATGGGGTGTATGAATATGGTATCAAAACAACTGGTGACGCGCAAACAATGGGCTTGATACGAAAAAATCCGACATGGTCAGGACCAACAGACTTCAGCAGTAGTACACCAAATACATTTAACATAAATTCTGGCAGCCCTGCAGGCAAAGCCTCTCTTAGATACGAATTGGTATCAAATGCTGATGAATTGGTGAATTATGGTAGTTCTCAACAAAAGTATCCAAACTACATTATTGAAGCAGGCATACCAAAAAGTTCAATTGGAAACCCAACAGTTGGGCAGACGAGCAACATCCACGTAACCATCGGATGCGGAAATGATTTGATTGAACTCATCCCTGTAACCTTTAAAACAAATATCCCGGAGTTCCCCTCAATGGCCCTGCCAGTTGCTGCAATACTGGGAGTGATGTTCATTTTTGGTAACAAAAAGAAAGAGTAAGCAAGTAAATATTATTGTCTGAATTCCTGTTGGGATTCAAACATTTTTTACATTTTTGGAAAATTTGCCTGAACCTTTCATTTCCTGCTTTTTCTAGTTTTTCTCTTTCTGCTTCAGCTCGTTTCATTTTTGTTGGCTTTTTTGCACTAAACTTGATAGGAAAACACTTTTGTGAGTGCTAAAAATGAAGCAAGTAAAAAACTAGCGTCATCCTTCAGAATACTCAAAGCACTGAATGCAGTCTCAGGCTCAAATGACAAGTAAAGTTCTCTACTGATTTTTTTATATATTATCGATGCCTTCTTATACAATTCAAATCCTAATATCTTTCACAACTTAGAGCCTATCCGGAAAGTGTGTGACCTACGATTAATTTCACAATAGGCCGTATGCACAACCGGAACAGGTACTCGGATATTATAAACCTATTGTAACTTTTCAACATGCGCTGCTGACTTTTCGGATAGGATCTTAATTAAATCTTAAACGGCTAAAGCTGACGATTATATTATTTTTTTTAGAATTATACAGTCTGAAGTATATTTAAATAAACAAGTTTATTTGGTTGTAGTTACATATAGAAAACGTTCCATCAGTTTCTTTAAAAGAGGTCCGAAAAAATGAAAGCTGTATCTATTGTTGGAGTTCTGGTGTTTTTGCTGATTACGGTTGGCTCTGCGAGTGCAGATGTTGTTTTAACTCGAGCCAATGAAGCATACCCGGGCAGCCTACAAATTGATGTGACCTATGATAATTCAGGTAATGGCACAATAACTTTTTTAGATCAGAGTACAGGGGTCAGTAATCCTGGAATTGCTGGAGTTGGATATAATCTTGACATTGATGCGCAGCAGATAACAGGCTATAAAATGAATTCGAATACGGAGCAAATACTCTATAATGCAGATTCAAAAATGCAGAATGAGAATAAATGGATGCAAAAGAATAATTTTGGCGCTGAAGGTGAATTTGGCACTTTTCCTCGATTATATAGTGGAGACCAGGAAGATAGTGACAGATTTTATAAAGTTGTAGTGAAATTTTCGAGTTTCGACGGAAAAGTACCTGCTAACGAAAAAGGGAATCAAGTAGGGGCCAATTTTGTTTGTGATGAGTTTAGCTGTTTTCTTGCAGGACCAGGAAATGGTGGTACAACCAATGAGAATCCGGCTCTGAGTCTTGAAAAGACAGCTTTGTCAGCAAAATATGACACTGTAGGACAAAAGATCACGTACAACTACGTAGTGAAAAACACAGGAAATGTGCCAATTACAGGACTCACGGTTACAGACGACAAGATCGGTATAGTGTCTAGATTTACTTCTACCCTTGAACCCGGTAGTATAATTACAGTGATAGCTATGTACACGATAACTCAGGCTGATCTCGATGCAGGTTCAGTGACCAATCTTGCCGATGCAACAGGTATATACAAAGGTAATGAAATCAAATCGAATACTGGCGCTGTAACAGTAACAGCAGATAAGTCGGCTTTGGACTTTGGAAGACCAGCATCGCAGACGACTTACTTAGCTACATACAATAACATGCAAGTTGTATCGAATGATGCAACAGGAACGTCTACAGCCGATAACCCGGTTCTGACGTTAGTAAAATCAGCATCGCCGACAAATTACTCTACTGTGGGACAGATGATCGCGTACAACTACGTAGTGAAAAATACAGGAAATGTACCAATTGACGAACTCACGGTTACGGACGACAAACTCGGTACAGTGTCTAGATCAAGTACTCCCCTTGCACCTGATCAAATTGTTACAGTGGCAGCTACCTATACGATAACCCAGGCTGACCTCGATGTAGGTTCAGTGACCAGTCTGGCCAATGCAACAGGTACATGCAACGGTATGGAAGTCAAATCAAACACTGGTAATGTAACAATAAAAGCAGATACCGAAATTCCAGAGTTTCCGTCAATAATTTTGCCAGTTGCTGCAGTAATGGGCATAATGCTCATTTTGGGAAGAAGAAGACAGAATGACTAACCTTGATTTTACGAATCCATTTTCTCCTCCCTTTTTGCTTTTTATTTAACTTTTTGACTGATTTTAGTTGCCTATTCTCTATTTTGATGTTTCATCCTGAAATTATTTCGCTTTTTGAGTTTCTTATATAACAGTCATTTATCATGTACATCTGACCCACTATTTACTGCAATTCCAAGTTGGCTTCATTATTTGCAGTGATCCTTGTGAAAACCACTCACGTTTAAGGATTTTATAACATCAATCATGTAATAATGGACTACCGGAAGATCATTAAGAGTAGCTGTTCTCGGTTAATGAGCGGATCATGATAATTAGTGAATTATAGCTGCTATAGTAAAAAAGGAACCTGAAAGTATGTTATAAACCGGATTCATCACGTACTTCCATGTCAAAAAAGAGGTTAAAGAAAAATAGAAAAAGCTTTGAATAAAAGAGGTTAAGGAATGGTTAAAAAACAACTTCAAGTTTTTACTTTGGGAATAGCTCTATAATTCCATTCCCTCAAATAACCATCAAAGACAATATCGGTAACAGAAACATTGAAATTATATTTTCGTCGTTCCTAAAGAAAAATAGAAAAAGCTCTGAATAAAAGAGGTTAAAGAAAAATAGAAAAAGCTTTGAACAAAACTGGAAAAGAAATGGAAAACCAGTTCTATAATTTTCCGTGTCTATAATATAATTTAGGCCAGTGAAGCCTGACTTTTTGTCCGAGGATTAAAGGTTCAGGGCAGGGGAAATACAAAGTTTCACAGACAAGGTTTCTACTCAGACTCTTTCGTCTTTATCTTCAGGACTCATGATTTCTGTAAAGCATGAGCTGCATACGTATTTATCGTCAAGACGCGTTTCTTTAAAGTCCATTCTGGGACCACCTGGTTTTGTGGTTGCTTCCCTGAACACATAGAACTTCTCGTTAAATTCGATCGGCTGCCCGCATCTCGAACATACGAAGGGTGGATTCTCAATCGAATCAATCGCACACTCAATGCATATCAGATCGGACTTATCTCCGTGTACATCTTTGAACTTTATTGGTTTCATGTCCAGACTGGTATCCACGACCAGAACGTCTTCCAGCAGCTCCAGACCACAAATATTGCAATGTTCCTTCATTGTGTCGCTTCCTTTCTCCAGAGGATTCTTCACATTACCCTGTACTGAGCCTGCAAAAGATCTCAATGTTTCTGTGTTTGCACTCATTTTTATTCCCCATTTTCAGCTTATTTTTATACTCATACTGAACCGGGATATTCTTGTTTGTCTTCCGGTTCAGTATCTTCACACCATTGAGCTTTGTTTTCACTCTGCTGACAAGTTATTACCAGCACTTCAGTCTTGAGAAGATTGGTACAGAGCTCGAAAAGCGAAAATGCATATAAAAACATTTTAATTTTTTTCTTTATGTGTTCTAAGAAATGCCTTCAGAATTCGAATAGAAACAACATTAGAAAACACTTTATGAAATAAGTTTTAAACCGCTTTCTTGGCTCTGGTTTTAACTTCCCTATATAAGTATACGTTTTAAAACTATAAACAGTTATTGATTTTGATCAAGAGTGAGTGAATAATACATAATAATTACACTCGAATAAAAAATGAAAAAAGACGAGGTAAAACTGGAAAAGGAGCATAAAAAACGTACAAATCCTGACGGTTTTAAATGTGTATAAAACGTAATTATAAATAGTGTGGAATTCTGGGTTTCAATGAACAGAACAGCCAGAAATACGGCCAGAAATACAACCAGGAAAGTCTGGAATAGGATTTGCACCGGACCAGGCGCTTTATTTCGCAATTCAGTGATTAGAGCAGCTACTTAAGTTCGTGAATACGTAAGTATTCGTTGTACTGGAAACTGAATCAAAAGACATCAACCGTATAAGAGGATGACTAATGATTTAAGTATTTATATACTTAAATCAAGATACATGCAAGCAATTGAGGTATCTCATCTCATCAAAAAATTTGGCCCTCTCACCGCGCTCAATGATATTAGTTTCTCAGTTGGTGAAGGAGAGACCTTTGGGTTTTTGGATCCCAATGGAGCCGGCAAGACCACTACCATTCGTATTTTGACCGGGATTTCGAGACCGACCTCAGGAAAGGCAACCATTTTTGGCCATGATATTGAGCACGACACCAGTGCCGCACGGCAGTCAATGGGCATGTGTCCGAGAATTCTAACGTGTACGATGACCTGACTGCATGGCAGAACATGATGTTTCCGCTGAACTTTATCATGTGGGACGGAAAGAGCGAGAAAAAAAGGCAGATGAATTGCTCAAGAAGTTCGAGTTATATGAACGGCGCAATGACAAAGCGCACGGTTTTTCAAAAGGAATGAAAAGGCGACTGACGCTCGGAATGGGGCTGGTCAACAGCCCGCGCCTTCTGTTCCTGGACGAACCAACCTCAGGGCTCGACGTACAGAGCAACCTCATTATCAGGGATGTGGTCACGGATCTCGTCCTTGAGGGTGTCACTGTTTTTTTAACGACGCACAATATTGAGGAGGCAAATATTATGTGTGACAGGGTGGCGATAATCAATAAAGGAAATATCGTTGCAATCGATGCACCGGAATCCCTGAAAAAGATGATCCGGAGTGTGCAGTCTATCGAAGTCTCGTTTAACCATAATTCTGCAGATCAGCTGGACGAGCTCCACCGCCTCCCCATGGTGAATGATGCACACAAAGAGGGTGACAAGTTTAAGCTCTATACTGAAGATCCATCCGAAGTTATCGATGCCGTAGTGGCTTATGCCCACACTCACAACCTTAAAGTAATCAGTATTACAACTCTTGGGCCGGTCTCGAGGATGTATTCATACGGTTGACCGATCTGCAGCGGGCAGGTAATGGAGTCCATGCCATCCACTGATCATGAGGGATGGGCAAAACGTCTTTCCCGCGAGATGTCCGCTGCATGGGCGATCGCCAGAAAGGACATGCGGATTTACTACCTTAAACCCAATATCATCGTTTCAGGAATCTTCTTCCCGCTCTTTATGTTCCTGGCCTTTGCCATCGGGAAGAATACCCCTCCAGGCTCCCCGATTCCGGGGCTGATCTCTATCACCCTTCTGTTTTCGGCTTCATCAATAGAGCCGGTCTTGATACCTATCGACGGCGGGTAAAGACCTTTGAACGCCTGCTATCGGCACCGATCTCCCTGCATTCACTGGTATCGGGTGAGAGCCTGAGCGGATTTCTCTACAGTCTCGGCATCGCGTGTCTCCCGCTTGCTGTCGGTGTCATCGTGTTCAGTACGCCTATTGTACATGCACCTGCTCTTGTGGTTTCCATGATACTCACAGCGTTCTGTTTTGCGACTCTTGGGACACTGTTCGCTGCGTACCCCACCGAGAACGTGGGGGAAGTTATGTCGATACTTAGGAATGGTTAAAAAATAACTCCAAGTTTTTACTTTGGGAATGGCTCTATAATTCCATTTCCCAAAATAAACATCAAAGACAATATCGGTAACAGAAATACTTGAAATTATAGTTTCATCATTCCTTAACACGGTAGGACTGCGCTTATCTTTATCTCTGGTGTTTTTATCCCGATATCTGCTATGCCTCAGATCGGTCAGAAGATCGCACTGATATCCCCACTTACCTACGGAAATGATATGATCGAGTACGCGTATACCGGCAAATCGCTTTTTTCACCGCTGCTGGATATCGGGGTGCTGGTGATCTTCATCCTGGTCTTACAGATAACTGCAAACTACCTGTCAAGAAGTTTAACGAATGAATGGGACATGTTAAAGAGCATCGGGTATACTAATCTGATTTCTTGGCCTGACCTGATTTTTTGGCTTTTGTTTTTAGAGATAAACAAAAAAGATGGTCTATCATAATAATTTGATATTTTTCCAGAACGTTCACATATTTAATTTCCGGCTCTTCGTCATTCTCTATGAATAAGATGATTTTCAATTCAAGACCGAGTTGGTTTTTATGAAGATATCCACACAAAACAACGAAGAGCCAAGTTTCCTATTTCCTTTTCCTCGCTGTGTATATTTTTGTTTTTTGTCTGCAGGTAAGTTTAGTAAAATGGCAAAATAATAAATAGAGCCAGAGTGCGTGTATACAACTCAATAGAACGAAAAAAGGAGTAATCATGTGTGGAATAGCAGGAGCAACCGGAACTCCTGACGTAGATATAATAGTGAAAAAAATGCTTGCGGCCCTGGGACACAGGGGGCCTGATTCTTGCGGAACCTATCAGGCAGAAAACCTGAGCATAGGGAATACCCTGCTTAAAATCACAGGAGATATGCCCCAGCCTTTGATAGGAAAAGGGGCTCTCGTACTCAATGGAGAAGTATTCAATTTCAGGGAGCTTGCATCTGAATCAGGGATAGAATATGAATCAAGGATAAAAACCAATTCTGATACAGAAGTACTTTTTTCCCTTATAGAAACTCGAATTAAGAAAGGAGATACGCCTATAAATGCTGTCTTTTCCGTACTTTCCTCAGTAAACGGGGATTATGCCCTCGCATATGCCTTCGATAGCGAGCTCGTGCTTGCCAGAGATCCTGCAGGAGTCAAGCCCCTTTTTTACTTCTCAGAAAAAGGAGCAGAAAAACCGAAAATTGTCTTTGCCTCCGAAAAAAAGGCCCTTTTTGATGCGGAAAGAGATATTCAACGCTTCCCTCCAGGCAATGTCATGAGTTTAAATCTCCAAAATGGAAAGCTTGAGGAAAGATCCCTTAAAATAAAGCCGCCACAAGAAAGGATTTCAGAAGAACATGAAGCTGCTTTCCGACTGAAGACAGTTCTTGGAAGGGCTGTGGAACTTCGGCTCACATCAGCTTCAGGAATTGCATTTTCCGGAGGTATTGACAGTACTTTTTTAGCAGCCCTTGCAAAAAAAATTAATCCGGCTATCTCGCTTTATGCAGTCGGACTTCCTGATTCCCATGATATTATTCAGGCTGAGAGTGCTGCTGAAGCTATTGGCATGAAGGATTCTCTGAAAGTACATCTCCTTTCGCTCGAAGAAATAGAAGCTGCAGTCCCTCACGTAATCTATGCGACCGAATCTGTTGACCCTATGAGAATCGCAATCGGACTTCCTCTATACTTTGTTGCAAAAACTGCACGGGAAGATGGAAAGAGGGTACTTCTGACAGGGCAAGGTGCAGACGAACTTTTCGGTGGGTACAAAAGGCACGAAGGATTCCTTGAGCAGGGTCCTGAAGTGCTTGATAGAGAGATTTATTCTGACCTTATAAATATTTCAGTAATCAACCTTGAAAGAGACGATATGGTTACCATGGCTAACTCAGTAGAGCTCAGGGTGCCTTTTCTGGATAAAGAAGTAATAAAAACAGGGCTTTCAATCAGCCCAGAACTTAAAGTCCTGAAAAAAGACGGCTTCTATACAAGGAAGTATATTCTTAGAAAAGCAGCAGAAGATTTGCTCCCACCGGAACTTCTCTGGAAGGAAAAGAAAGCAATGCAGTACGGCACAGGAGTTCAGAAGATACTCGATAAGCTTGCCAGAGACTCAGGATTTTCGAAAAGGGATGGAAACCACATAGAAAAATACCTAACACGGGTTGCTTCAGAAAAGGGATTTGAGTTTATTTGAGTTTATAATACTGAGAGCAGATAACTGATGGGAACCGGATTAACATAGGAAGATACAGAAACACTATTTATGCGTCCCTTTCAGGGACTACAGAGCTCCTTTGACAATGAATGATTAATTTCTCCGTTTAGGACATTTCCGAAAGCTCTCTTGCACTCGGGATAATTAATTGAAATTTTCAAATTAGATTGGAGATTTTGAGATCAACTTGAATCTTAGAAGTAGAAGACGAGCACAAATGAATAAGTATAAACAGTTTGATGGTTATATCCATGCTTAAAACCCAGTACAGTTGATCTGAATTAATTTTCAGGGGGAATTCTCATAAAAATAGCAATTACCGGAAAAGGTGGCGTTGGAAAGACAACTCTCTCAGGCACTCTGGCCAGACTGCTTGCAAGGGACGGATACGAGGTCCTGGCAATAGATGCGGACCCGGACATGAATCTTGCCTCTTCTCTTGGGGTAGATAACCCCCCAAAGCCTCTGACAGATTTTAAAGACCTTATTCAGGAAAGAGCGGGTACAGAAGGCGGAGCTTTTATCTATAACCCGAAAGTGGATGATATTGCGAGTAAATACGGCGTTATAGGGCCTGATGGAGTAAGAATGCTTGTCATGGGCACGGTGGACAAGGGAGGCAGTGGATGCATGTGTCCGGCCTCGGCTTTCCTCAGGGCTCTCCTGAGGCACCTCATGCTCAAGGAAAAGAGTGCAGTGATCCTGGACATGGAAGCAGGGATCGAGCATCTTGGACGAGGCACTACCAGAGGAATGGATCTCATGATTGTGGTAGTAGAACCAGGATCCAGATCGCTGGAGACAGCTGAGAGGATTAAAAGGCTATCCTCCGAAATAGGGATAAAACATCTTGCTGCCGTTATTAATAAAGGCGGTTCCGAAATAGTCAATAAGAGGCTTGAAGAGTTAGGTATCCAGGTTCTTGGAGAAATTCCCTTTGACCCCAAACTGACGCAGGCAGACCTTGAAAAACGGGCTCCAATTGAGGTAGGCGGCAAAGCTGTGGAAGCTATCGTGAAAATCAAGGAAAAACTTATGGAAATTGTCGAAGATATCAGGAAAGAAAACGAAGAGAGCAAAAAGTAAAGGCCGGAAACCGGCCCTATTATTTTTTTGACGATATATGCAATTATTTTTTGATATCTCCTGTGATTCTTTTAGGCGATACATTCAACTTTTTTAACAGTGTCTCCCAATCCCTTTTGATTATATTATACAAAGCCCATTTCTGATCACAGAATTCTTTTTCAGACATATAAGTTCAATTAAAGCCGCTGTCTGGAGAGTCCGTTAAAGTTCCTTTTTTATAAATTAGCCCCAGTAATCTCATTTTATTCTCTCTGATAAGAGCATCAGTCGGATCGATCTCAAGAGCTTTATCATAACACTTCATGGCTTCCCCATATCTGCCAAGACTTTCCATGGCTGATCCTTTCTTATACCAGGAAAACACATCCTCAGGATTTACCTTCAGGACTTCGTCATAACACTCTATAGATTTTTCAAAATCCTTTAAGTTATTGAAGGCAACCCCTTTGAGGCACCTGAGCCCAAGATTTTCAGGATCAAGTTCGAGAGCTCTATCATAACAGGCAAGGGCATCTACTGACATTCCTATTCTGTCCAGGGCAAAACCTTTCTGGATCCATGCATCGAGATACAGGGGGTCCAGAGTTAAGGCTTCATCATAAAGCCTGAGTTTGTCCTCGTAATTTTCAGTCTCTCTAGCCTTTATAAGGAACTGTCTGGGACTCCCTGTTTCTTCGGTTTTTTCTGCCGATTCCAGCTCCTTTTGCTTTGTCTTATTCATTTTTATATTTTCATTTTTCTCTGTCATTTCGGAATCCTCGCTTTTCCTGTGTAAAATTTATTCCGGACCCTTTTCAATCTTTTGCCACACTGTCCCTTTTCTAATTTTGTGTAGCGAATCAGAGTCAAAATTGGTATGGATTAGAATTAAACTGGTATTAATCTGAATTATTGTTTCTAACATAAATATCTAGATCTAA
>MCHG01000431.1_pt1 | contig 12442 bp, 11 predicted proteins | sample 787351 | NCBI WGS metagenome assembly MCHG01 (sample SAMN05430296, study PRJNA330682) | permafrost metagenome | biome: Cold desert; feature: permafrost; material: soil; isolation source: enrichment culture inoculated with soil incubated with H2/CO2 at 20 degrees... ... | reverse complement strand
GTGAGTTTGGCACCTTCGTGGGGCCCGGGAAGGTGCCAAACTCACAGTTCGGCGAGAGGAGTGGCGATCTTTTAGGCGGTTTCGCGGGAGGCGACGAAGGCGCGGACGCAGGCCTCGACGTCGTCGGGCGTGTGGGCCGCCGAGAGCTGCACGCGGATGCGAGCCTTGCCGTGCGGTACCACCGGGTAGCTGAACGCGGTCACGTAGACGCCCTCGACGAGCATCCGGTCGGCAACGCGGGCGGCGAGGGCGGCGTCCCCGAACATCACCGGGATGATCGGATGTTCGCCCTCGAGCAGGTCGAAGCCCTCTTCGCTCATCCGGCGGCGGAACAGGGCCGCGTTCTCGCCCAGGCGCGCGCGCAGCTCCCCGCCGGCGTCGACGAGGTCGAGGGCCTTGAGGGTGCCGGCCACGACCGCCGGGGCCACGGTGTTCGAGAACAGGTACGGGCGGGCGCGCTGGCGGAGCAGGTCGATGATCTCCTTGTGACCGCTGACGTAGCCGCCGGATGCCCCGCCGAGGGCCTTCCCGAAGGTGCCCGTGGTGAAGTCCACGCGGCGCTCGACGCCGGCCAGCTCCGGCGTTCCCCGCCCGTGCTCGCCGATGAAACCGACGGCGTGGGAGTCGTCGACCATCACCAGCGCGCCGTACTTGTCGGCCAGGTCGCAGATCTCCTGCAGCGGCGCGAGATAGCCGTCCATGGAGAAGACGCCGTCGGTGACGATGAGACGCTGCCGGGCATCCTTCGCCGCGATCAGCTGCGCCTCGAGGTCGGCCATGTCGCGGTTCTTGTACCGGTAGCGGGAGGCCTTGCAGAGCCGGATGCCGTCGATGATGGAGGCGTGGTTCAGCTCGTCGGAGATGATCGCGTCTTCGGCCGTGAACAGCGTCTCGAACACGCCGCCGTTCGCGTCGAAGCAGGAGGAGAACAGGATCGTGTCCTCGGTGCCGAGGAACTCGGAGACCCGGGCCTCGAGCGCGATGTGCAGCTCCTGCGTGCCGCAGATGAAACGCACGCTGGCCAGGCCGAAGCCCCAGTCGTCCATGGCGGTCTGCGCCGCGTCGACGATGTCGGGGTGGTTGGCCAGGCCGAGGTAGTTGTTGGCGCAGAAGTTGAGCACCTCTTCGCCGCCGGTGCGGATGTGCGAGGACTGGGCCGAGGCGAGCTTGCGCTCGTTCTTGAACAGGCCGGCGGCGCGGATGTCGTCGAGCGAGCCCTGCAGCTGGGCCTTCATGGTGCCGTACATGGATCTCCTTGGGGTGATGGGGTAGCGGGGGCCCGCGAGGGGGCCACCAGGTGCCGTCGGCCGGGAGGCCGGTTCGTGCGGGGCTTAGAGGGCGCTCCAGTCGAGCACGACCTTGCCGCCGGTGCCCGCGCGGGCGGCGTCGAAGCCCTCCTGCCAGCGTGCGGCGGGGAAGCGGTCGGTGATGACGGAGGAGAGGGCGTCGCGAAGCCATTCGCTCGACTGCAGCATGGCGCTCATGGCCACCCAGGTCTCGTACATTTCGCGGCCGTAAATCCCCTTGATCGTGAGCATGTGCGTGACGACCCTGGCCCAGTCGACGTCGATCGGAGCGCTCGGCAGGCCGAGCATCGCGACGCGGCCGCCGTGGTTGAGGTTGGTGATCATCTCGGGCAGCGCGCCCGGGTGGCCCGACATTTCGAAGCCGACGTCGAAGCCTTCGCGCATGCCGAGCGTGCGCTGCGCGTCGGCGATCCGTGACTCGGCGACGTTGACGGTGAGGTCGGCGCCCATCTGGCGGGCAAGTGCCAGCCGGGGCTCGGAGACATCCGTGACGACGACGAAACGCGCGCCGACGTGCCGGGCGACGGCGGCGGCCATCAGCCCGATCGGGCCGGCTCCGGTGATCAGCACGTCCTCGCCGACGAGCGGGAAGCTGAGGGCGGTGTGCACGGCGTTGCCGAACGGGTCGAAGATCGCGCCGAGGTCGGGGTCGATGTCTTCGAGGTGCACCCAGACGTTGGATTCGGGGATCACCACATACTCGGCGAAGGCGCCGTCGCGGTTGACGCCGACGCTGAGCGTGCGGATGCACATCTGCCGGCGGCCGGCGCGACAGTTGCGGCAGTTGCCGCAGACGATGTGGCCCTCGCCGGACACGCGGGCGCCGACGTGCACGTCGCGCACCTGGGAGCCGACCTCGACCACCTCGCCGTAGAACTCGTGGCCGGGGATGATCGGCGGGCTGATGGTACCGGCCGCCCAGGAGTCCCAGGACTCAATGTGCAGGTCGGTGCCGCAAATCCCGGTGCGCAACACCCGGATCTTCACCTCGTCGTCGCCCGTGCGCGGTTCGGACCGGTCGACCAGCTCGAGTCCGGGAGCTCCGGAGGGTTTGAAGAGTGCGAGCACGGATGTTGCCTTTCGTTCATCGTTGAACTGGTGGTTCGACGCGGTGCGGATGCCGTCAATCACGACAGCGTGAGCGCTTGTGACGCTCCACTGAGTGTAAACGGCGTGCATCACGGCTCGTGTGAAGGCCGCGGGTGTGAAGGCCGCGAGCGCGCAGCAGGCAAGCCGTGCCGGCGGGCATCCGGTAGACTCCTCGGAGTGAAGGGGAGTATCCCTCTGGATCGATTCGGGTCCTATGCCGTGATCGTCAGTACGGGCCGCAACGCCGGGGCCCCGGGCACGGTGGCATCTTTTTTTTCCAGGTGCGGGAGAGACTTTCGGGTTCCGTGCTGTCATGAGCACCCCGTGCAGCATCCCACCACAGTGAAAGGCCCTCGTGGATCTCGCCCTCCCCATCTGGTTCGAAATCGGCTCCCTCGTCATCTTGACGCTCATCCTCATCGCCGACCTGCTCATCGTCTTCAAACGCCCGCACGTCCCGTCGATTCGCGAGGCGAGCCTCTGGGTGGCGTTCTACGTGGGCCTCGCGCTGGTCTTCGCCCTGCTCATGTTCGTGCTGGGCGACGCGGAGCACGCCGGCCAGTTCCTCGCCGGCTGGCTCACCGAGTACAGCCTGAGCATCGACAACCTGTTCGTCTTCGTCATCATCATGGCGAGGTTCTCCGTGCCCCGGAAATACCAGCAGGAGGTGCTGATGGTGGGCATCATCATCGCGCTCGTGCTCCGCGGCATCTTCATCCTCCTCGGCGCCCAGCTGATCGAGAACTTCAGCTGGATCTTCTACATCTTCGGTGCCTTCCTGCTCTACACCGCGGTGCGCCAGGCCTTCCAGAAGGAAGAGGACCTGGAGGAGTCCGAGAGCGGCATCATCCTCTTCCTCCGCAAGCACATCCGGATCTCCTCCGAGTTCGACGGCGCGAAGATCCGCACAAAGATCGACGGCAAGAAGATCTTCACGCCGATGATCATCGTGTTCCTCGCCATCGGCACGACCGACCTCATCTTCGCGCTCGACTCCATCCCGGCGATCTTCGGCATCACCACCAGCCCCTTCATCGTGTTCACGGCCAACATCTTCGCGCTGATGGGCCTGCGGCAGCTGTACTTCCTGCTCGGCGGCCTGCTCGAACGCCTCGAGTACCTCAAGTACGGCATCGCGTTCATCCTGTTCTTCATCGGCGTCAAGCTCGTGCTGCACGCGCTGCACACCAACGAGCTGCCGTTCATCAACGGCGGCGAGGGCTTTGCCTGGGCCCCGGAGATCGACACCTGGACCTCGCTCGGCGTCATCCTCGGGTCGATGGCGGTGGCGACCATCGCCAGCGTGATCAAGGCGCGCTCCGACGCCCGGAAGCGCGGCCACACCCTGGCCGAAGAGATGCCCCACTACGCGGACGAGTGATGCCGCCCGCGGGACGGGCTCGAAACTCTTGATACGGTGGGACATTCACGCCCCCGTCAGGGGCCGCGGGACCTGACCGGAGGACCCGTGACGAACGCTGGGGTAGACGTGGTTGTGAATGGCGAGAGCGTACTCATGCTTCCCACCGGGGTTGTCCGGTTGGCGTTCAGCGCCCGGTCGGACGTCGGCTCGGTGCGCGCGGTCAACGAGGACAGTGTCATGGCACAGTGCCCGGTCTTCCTTGTCGCCGACGGGATGGGCGGCCACGCCCGCGGCGACCTCGCCAGCCAGACGGTCATCCGGGTGTTCGACGAACACATCGAAGCGGATGTCCCCTCGACGCCCGAGCGCATCCTCGACGCCATCCACTCGTCCAATGACGCCGTGCGCGACCTCAGCGCCGTCGACGATATCGGCGCGGCCGTCTCGGGAACGACCCTGGCCGGGGTGGCGTTCGTCGAAGCGGGGGACAACGGGGGATTCCACTGGATGGCGTTCAACGTCGGCGACTCCCGCATCTACACCTGGGACGGATCCGCGCTCGAGCAGCTGAGCGTCGACCATTCCGCCGTGCAGGAGATGGTCGACGCCGGGCTGATCACCGCCGAGGCCGCCGAGAAGCACCCGGAGCGCAATATGATCACCCGGGCCATCGGCGCCGACGAGTTCGTCGACACCGATGTGTGGCTGCTGTCCGCGACCGGCCGGCAGGCCTTCCTGGTCTGCTCCGACGGGCTCACCAAGGAACTCGACTCCGACGACATCACCCGGGTGCTCGCGGCCCACACCGACGCGGCCGAGGGCCGGGGGAATGTCGCCGACGCCCTCGTCGACGAGGCAATTGCCCGCGGGGGGCGTGACAACATCACCGTGGTGTTCGTCGAGTCGCTGCTCGGGCCGCCGCCCGACGACGGGGCGCATTCCGCCTGAGTGGACGACAGTCGAGGTGTTAGCCTGAATGGATGCTTACCGGTCTGCTTCTTCTTCCTTGCCGCGACGGGTCCCAGTTCTGAGGCCACGCCCGTCGCGGAGTCCGTTGTCGGCTGTTCCCCATTCCCAGGAAGACGCACACTCATGAGCAACGCAGCAATCACGGACGAACGCCCACGCACCCTGGCCGAGAAGGTCTGGGACAAACACCTCGTCGCCCGGGGTGAAGACGGCACGCCCGACCTCATCTACATCGACCTGCACCTCGTGCACGAGGTCACCAGCCCGCAGGCCTTCGACGGACTGCGCGTGGCCGGGCGGCCCCTGCGGCGCCCGGACCTCACGATCGCGACGGAAGACCACAACACCCCGACGCTGCACATCGACCGGCCCATCGCCGACGTCACCAGCCGCACCCAGATCGAAACGCTCCGCCGCAACTGCGCCGAGTTCGGCGTGCGGCTGCACTCGCTCGGCGACATCGAGCAGGGCATCGTGCACGTCGTGGGCCCGCAGCTGGGGCTGACCCAGCCGGGCATCACCGTCGTCTGCGGCGACTCCCACACCTCTACCCACGGCGCCTTTGGGGCCATGGCGTTCGGCATCGGCACGAGCGAGGTGGAGCACGTCATGGCCACCCAGACGCTTCCGCTGAAACCGTTCAAGACCATGGCCATCACCGTGGACGGCGCCCTGCGCCCCGGCGTCAGCGCGAAAGACATCATCCTCGCGGTGATCGCGAAGATCGGCACCGGCGGCGGACAGGGCTACGTGCTCGAGTTCCGCGGCAGCGCCATCCGCTCTCTCTCCATGGAGGGCCGGATGACGATCTGCAACATGTCGATCGAGGCCGGCGCCCGCGCGGGCATGATCGCGCCGGATGCGACCACCTACGACTACCTCGAGGGCCGCGCCCACGCGCCCCGCGGCCAGGACTGGGACGACGCCGTGGCGTACTGGGAAACCCTCGCGACCGACGACGGCGCCGTGTTCGACGCCGAGGTCGTGCTCGACGCCGACGCGCTCGAGCCGTTCGTCACTTGGGGCACCAACCCCGGCCAGGGCGTTTCGCTCAGCGACACCGTTCCCGACCCCTCCGCCATCAGCGACGCCAACGAGCGCGCGGCGGCCGAGCGGGCACTCGAATACATGGATCTCGCCGCGGGCACGCCGATGAAGCAGATCAGGGTCGACACCGTCTTCCTGGGATCCTGCACGAACAGCCGGGTCGAGGATCTGCGTGCCGCCGCCGAGATCATCAAGGGTCACTCTGTTGCCGACGGCGTCCGGATGCTCGTGGTGCCGGGCTCCGCCCGCGTGCGCATCGAGGCCGAGGCCGAGGGCCTCGACAAGATCTTCACCGACTTCGGCGCGGAGTGGCGTTTCGCCGGCTGCTCGATGTGCCTCGGCATGAACCCCGACCAGCTCGCCCCGGGGGAGCGCTGCGCGTCGACCAGTAACCGCAACTTCGAGGGCCGGCAGGGCAAGGGCGGACGCACCCACCTGGTCTCCCCGCTCGTTGCCGCCGCCACCGCCATCCGCGGCACCATGTCCAGCCCGTGGGACCTGGCCGCTGATGCGGCCTCGAGCCTGGCCTCGAACTCGGCTTTGACCGGAGAGAAGTAACCATGCAGAAGTTCACCACCGTCACCGGGATCGCCGTTCCCCTGCGCCGCTCCAACGTCGACACCGACCAGATCATCCCGGCCGTCTACCTGAAGCGGGTGACGAAGACCGGGTTCGAGGACGCGCTGTTCGCGGCCTGGCGCCAGGATCCCGACTTCGTGCTCAACAAACCGGCCTACCGCGGAGCCCGCGTGCTCGTCGCCGGGGCCGACTTCGGCACCGGTTCCTCCCGCGAACACGCCGTCTGGGCGCTCCGCGACTACGGTTTCGACGTCGTGCTGAGCCCCCGCTTCGGCGACATCTTCCGCGGCAACTCCGGCAAGCAGGGCCTGCTCGCCGGGGAGATCTCCGAGGCGGACGCCGAGACCCTCTGGGCCGTGCTGGAGTCCGACCCCGGGCTTGAACTGACCGTCGACCTGGTCGACCGGGTGGTGCGGGTCGGCGACCTCACAGTCTCGTTCGAGATCGATGATTACACTAGATGGCGGCTGCTCGAAGGCCTTGACGATATCGGATTGACTCTGCGCGACGAGGCGCGGATCACGGAATTCGAATCGACGCGGGAGGCCTGGCTTCCCCGAACCCTCCCCGCACTTCCTTCCCCCGAACTCTCCCCGCAAGGCAGGTAATACGTGAGCACACTCATCCAGGACGCGCAGAACCACGGCGCAGCCGTCGGCCTCAAGAGCGACCGCATCACCATCCGTGGCGGCATCCCGCTCGTGGGCCGGATCGAGCTGAAAGGCGCGAAGAACCTGGTCACCAAGGCCATGGTGGCCGCGCTCCTGGGTGAAAGTCCCAGCGTGCTCAAGAACGTGCCGAACATCAGCGATGTGCGCATCGTTCGCGGCCTGCTCGAGGTTCACGGGGTCAAGGTCTCAGAGGGCGAAGAAGAGGGCGAACTGCTCCTCGACCCCGTCGACGTCGAGAGCGCGCACTTCGCCGCCATCGACGCGCATGCCGGGTCGTCGCGCATCCCCATCCTGTTCTGTGGCCCGCTGCTGCACCGCCTCGGCGAAGCATTCATCCCCGACCTCGGCGGCTGCCGGATCGGCGACCGGCCGATCGACTTCCACCTCGACGTGCTGCGCAAGTTCGGCGCCGTCGTCGAGAAGCAGGAGAGCGGCATCCGGATGTCCGCTCCCAACGGCCTCAAGGGCGCCAAGGTCGAGCTGCCCTACCCGAGCGTCGGAGCGACCGAGCAGGTGCTCCTGACCGCCGTTCGCGCGGAGGGCATCACCGAACTCAAGGGTGCGGCCATCGAGCCCGAGATCATGGATCTCATCAACATCCTGCAGAAGATGGGCGCGATCATCACGGTCGACACCGACCGGGTCATCCGGATCGAGGGCGTCAAACGCCTCGAGGGGTTCAACCACCGTGCCCTGTTCGACCGGAACGAGGCGGCCAGCTGGGCCGCCGCGGCCCTCGCCACCGACGGCGACATCTTCGTCGGGGGCGCCCGCCAGCCCGAAATGCTCACCTTCCTCAACGTCTTCCGCAAGGTCGGCGGCGCCTTCGACATCCACGACGACGGCATCCGTTTCTACCACCCGGGCGGCGACCTCAAGCCCGTGGTGATCGAAACGGATGTGCACCCCGGCTTCATGACCGACTGGCAGCAGCCGCTCGTCGTGGCCCTGACCAAGGCCAGGGGCACCTCGATCGTGCACGAGACCGTCTACGAGCAGCGGTTCGGCTTCGTCGACGCGCTGATCGAGATGGGCGCCACGATCCAGATCCACAAGGAGTGCCTGGGCGGGCATCCGTGCCGTTTCGGCCAGCGCAACTTCAACCACTCGGCCGTCATCACCGGTCCGACGAAGCTGCACGGCGCCGACATCGAGGTGCCCGACCTCCGCGGTGGCTTCAGCCACCTGATCGCCGCGCTCAGCGCCGACGGCACCTCCACCGTCAGCAACGTCGGAATCATCAGCCGCGGCTACGAGAACTTCATCACCAAGCTCCAATTGCTCGGAGCGGACTTCGATCTCGAGTGATTCGCCGTCGAGTGATTCGCACGTCGACGCCGGGGGAGACAGGGATAATAGGGACGTGCCGCAGCCGATGACGCCTGACCAGAATTCCCGAATCCGTTCGGAGAAGAGTCGACCGTCTTTCTTCTGGCTCCTGGCCGCCCTGATCCTGCCGGTCATGAACCTGGCGGCGCGCTACCGGATCGTCGACGCACAGAAGTTTCCACGCTCCGGGGCGTTCGTGCTCGCGCCTAACCACTACACCGAGATCGACCCGGTCGTCATGGGCGTCGTGTCCTGGAAGCTGGGCCGGCTGCCCCGGTTCCTGGCCAAGGCATCCGTGTTCACGATCCCCGTGGCCGGCTGGATCCTGCGGAAGTCGGGCCAGATCCCGGTCGAGCGCGGCGGGTCGATCAGGGGGAGCGAGCCCGTGAAGGCCGCGCAGCGACTGGTCGCCAACGGCCAGATGGTCGTCGTCTACCCGGAGGGATCGCTCACCCGGGACCCCGACCTCTGGCCCATGCGCGGCAAGACCGGGGCCGTGCGCATCGCCCTCGAGCATGACATCCCGATCATTTCGGCCGCCCACTGGGGCGCGCAGGAGATCATGGGGCGCTATTCCAAAAAGATCAGTCTCTTCCCCCGCAAGACGGTGTCCGTCAAGATCGGCGACCCGGTCGACCTCGACCGTTTCCGCGGCCGCCCCCTCGACTCGGCCACGCTCAATGAGGCAACCGCCGTCGTGATGGACGCCATCACCCGTTTGCTCGAAGACCTCCGCGGGGAGAAGGCGCCGAACACGCGCTGGAACCCGTCCGAGCACGACCAGAAAGAGACCGGCCGTTTTGAAGCCTAAGGTTCAGCCAGGCAAACGCGTTGCCGTTCTCGGTGCCGGAAGCTGGGGCACCACGTTCGCGAAGATCCTCGCCGACGGCGGCGCCGACGTCATGCTGTGGGCCCGTCGGCCCGAGCTGGCCCGGGAGATCTCGGAGGGGCGCCGCAACAGCGACTACCTGCCGGGAATCAACCTGCCCGTCGGCCTCCGCGCCACATCAAGGCTCGACCTGGCCCTCCTCGGCGCCGAGCAGGTCTTCGTCTCCGTGCCGAGCCAGTCGCTGCGCGAAAACCTGATCCAGGCCCAGCCCTACATCTCCGAAGACGCCATCGTCGTCTCGCTGATGAAGGGCGTCGAACGATCCTCCGGGATGCGGATGAGCGCCGTGATCGAGCAGGTGCTGCAGATCGACCCCGCCCGCATCGCCGCGATTTCCGGCCCGAACCTGGCCCTCGAGATCGCCAAGGAGCAGCCGACCGCCGCCGTAGTCTAGTCGGCCAGCCTCGAAACGGCCCAGGCCGTGGCCGTGCTCGCCACCACCCGCTACTTTCGCTCCTACGTGAACACGGATGTCATCGGCACCGAGTTCGGCGGCGTGCTGAAGAACCTGATCGCCCTGGCCATCGGCATCGTCGACGGGGTCGGCTACGGCGAGAACACAAAGGCCGCGATCATCACCCGGGGTCTCGTCGAGATGACCGATTTCTCGGTCGCCTACGGCGCGCATCCGGAAACCCTGGCCGGCCTGGCGGGCCTCGGCGACCTCATCGCCACCTGCCAGTCGCCCCTCTCCCGCAACAACACGGCCGGGCGGCTCCTGGGGCAGGGCTACAGCTACAACGACGTCGTCAAGCAGATGCAGCAGACCACGGAAGGCCTCGCCTCGGTGGGGCCGATCCTCGAACTGGCCAGGGCCAGGGGCGTCGAGATGCCCATCGTGGAGCAGGTGCGCCAGGTGCTGGCCGGTACGCTGAAGCCTCGGGATCTTGCGCCCCACCTGACCACAGACTCAGACGAACCGCAGGGCGAAAGGACGACGGATGACGGACAAGCTCACGGTGGCGCTGCTCTTTGGGGGGCGGTCAAGCGAACATTCGATCAGTTGCGCCACAGCGGGCGGGGTCCTGGCGGCAATTGACCCGGACCGCTACACGGTCATCCCGATCGGGATCACCCCCGACGGTGCCTTCGTGCTCGAAGTCAACGACCCGGACCGGTTCCGCCTGAATGCCGATGCGCTGCCCACGGTCGTCGACAACGGCACCCGGGTGCGCTGGCCGGACAGCACCAAGAGCCGCGAACTGACCGTCACCGACGCGACCGGCACCCGGTCCCTCGGCACGGTCGACCTGGTCTTCCCGATCCTGCACGGCCCGTTCGGCGAGGACGGCACGGTGCAGGGGATGCTCGAACTGGTCGGCCTGCCCTACGTCGGCTCCGGCGTGCTCGCCTCCGCGCTCGGCATGGACAAACACTTCACCAAGACGGTGCTGCAGCATGCGGCGCTCCCCGTCGCCCCGTGGCGCACGATCACGGCGGAGGACTGGGCCGAGGCCCCCGGCATGGCGTACGCCGCCCTCGCCGGGGTCGGCTTTCCCGCCTTCGTCAAGCCGGCCCGGGCCGGCTCCAGCGTCGGCGTGAGCAAGGTCACGACGTCGGAGCAGCTCGCCGACGCGATGGCGGTGGCCCTGGCCGAGGACAGCAAGGTGCTCATCGAGGCCGGTCTGGTGGGCCGCGAACTCGAGATCGCGGTGCTGCAGGGCCGTCCGGGGGAGCCGACTCGGGCATCCGTCGCCGGCGAGGTGATCGTCAGCGGACGCGACTTCTACGACTTCGACGCCAAGTACCGGGGCGCGCCCGGGATCGACCTCATCTGCCCGGCGGCGCTCACCGAGGGCGAGCTGGCCGTCATGCGCGGGCTTGCGATCAGGGCCTTCGACGCCATCGACGGGGCCGGCCTCGCCCGGGTGGACTTCTTCCTCACCGCGGCGGGCTGGGTGATCAACGAGATCAACACGATGCCGGGCTTCACCCCGATCTCGATGTTCCCGAGCTGCTGGCTGGCCAGCGGCTACACCTACCCTCAGCTCATCGACGAGCTCATCGAGGTCGCTCTCTCCCGCCGCTGACCTCCCCGCGAAACCGCAATTGTGCGCGTTATGAGCGCCGTTTAGCGCGCACAACTGCGTTTTCGCGGGGTCAGGGCGCGGGCGGGAGGGTCACGTCTTCGGCGCCGACGCACGCGCCGGTCGCGGGGATGGTGGATACGGCGCGGGACAGGTCCACCAGGACCGTCGAGCCGCTCACCTTTTCCGAGTCGACGACGAGCTCGGTCGCCGGGTCGCGACCGAAGGTCGTGTAGCGGTAGAGCGGTGCCTCCGAGTCGTCCTCGATCCAGTCGATGCCGTTGATGTTGACGCAGGGCAGGGTCGTCGGGCCGGGCACCTCCACGCCGCAGTGCAACAGGATGGCGGCCGGGTCGCCCCACGCCCCGGTGGCCTGCGCGTTCGTCTCGCGATCCGGCTGGTCGGCCACCGTCGACGGCAGGCGCACGATCAGGTCCGCGCAGCTCGGGTTCACGGCATCCGCGGCGGGTTCGAGCGGGACGATCGCGACGCAGCCGGTGAGCGCAACGGTGGCCGCAAGGAGGGCGCCGACGGCCGCGATGCGCAGCGCCGGGAATCTGGAAGTCATCGCATTCAGGCTACCGTTTGAGCATGACGAATGCTGCGGGCTCGAAGGCGACCACGACCGAGACACTCGCCGGGCTGAGCGAGGGAGAGGTGCTCGCCCGCATCTTCCCCCGGCTGCCGGCCGCCGCCGCCGCCCTGCTCGGTCCGGGCGACGACGCCGCCGTGATTGCAGCCCCCGACGGGCGCTACGTGGTGACGACGGACATGATGATCCACGGGCCCGACTTCCGACTGGCCTGGTCGACGCCGCACGACCTGGGCTGGAAGGCCGCGGCGACGAACCTGTCGGATGTCGCCGCCATGGGCGCCAGGCCCACCGCCCTCGTCGTCGCCATCGCCGCGCCGCCGCACACGCCGATCACTGTGCTCGAGGGCATAGCGGACGGTCTGCGGGATTGCTGCGAGGCGCTGGCTCCCGGCTGCGGCGTAGTCGGCGGCGACCTGTCGGCCTCCGACGTGCTGACGATCGCTGTGACGGCGTTCGGCGACCTGGAGGGTCGCGCGCCCGTGCTCCGGTCCGGCGCGCGCCCCGGCGACGTTGTGGCGCTCGCGGGCGGCCTCGGCGAGGCGGGCGCGGATGAGATCACCGACGTGGTCTCGTGCCC
>MCHG01000430.1_pt1 | contig 12455 bp, 13 predicted proteins | sample 787351 | NCBI WGS metagenome assembly MCHG01 (sample SAMN05430296, study PRJNA330682) | permafrost metagenome | biome: Cold desert; feature: permafrost; material: soil; isolation source: enrichment culture inoculated with soil incubated with H2/CO2 at 20 degrees... ... | reverse complement strand
GAGAGAAGGTAGTGACAGAAAAAAATAAGGAATCCAGGCAACTCAATGCTTGTATTCCCTATTACTCGAAACTCGAGTTAATATGCTGACAGGATTGATACTCCATGTCCAATTGGTAATGTAACATTTGAACCAGGATGCCGCAATAGCTGGCATAAACATGGAGGCGGACAGATTTTACTTGTAACAGGTGGTAGAGGTTATTATCAAGAATGGGATAAGCCGGCAAAGGAATTGAAGCCTGGTGATGTTGTAAATATTCCGGCAGATGTGAAGCACTGGCATGGTGCGGCTATAGACAGCTGGTTTGTACATCTGGCAGTTGAAGTTCAACCAGAAAAAGGGCCAGCTACATGGCTAGAACCCGTATCGGATGAAGATTAGAACAAAGCAAACGCATAAAAACAACAAAGTAAAGATGCAGTAAACAGTAATGAAGTACAGAGAATTAGCAAAAACAGGCGGAAAAGTATCAGTAATTGGTCTTGACTGTATGAGGATGAGCAACGTATATGGTGCATTAAATAGATGTTACATTATTGACGGAGGAAATGTATATGAAAATAGCAGAAGTAAGCAAAAAATTTGACCTTTCTCAAGACACATTAAGATATTATGAAAGAATAGGATTAATTCCAGAAGTAAATAGAACCCTCAGTGGTATCAGGGATTATACAGACATATCCTGCAAATGGATCGAGTTGGCGAAATGCATGAGATCAGCTGGAATTCCTATAGAATCTTTAATTGAATACTCTACACTTACAAAACAAGGAGACACTACGATTACAGCAAGAAAAGAGTTACTTGTAGAAGAGCGGAAAAAGATTTTAGAAAAAATAGAGGAGATGCAAAAGACTCTGGAACGTTTAAATTATAAAATTGACCGCTATGAAAAGGCAGAAGAAACAGGTGTATTGACCTGGGATTAGATGTAGTATGATTTGTCTTAGAAAAATTTCCATACTAAGCAAAGGTGTGGAAAATTTTTTAGGTATTGACTTGGAGTTCACTCCAGATGATATGCTTGATAAGAAATATATAAATAGCATAGAACAAGAAGAACATATTCGGACCGATTTTATTCGGTGATTTATCGGAGGGGCAGATGGAAACAGTTGAAATACTTACAAAAGTTAAAAACAATGAAATTTCTGTGGAAGAAGCTGAAAGCTATTTTCGCAGACAGCCATTTGAAGAAATGGGATATGCAAAGTTAGATCTGCATAGAAAAGTCAGATGTGGATTTGCAGAAGTTATTTTCTGTAGTGGCAAAGCGGATGAACATCTGTTGGGAATATTTAAAAAATTAGTTGAGACTGATGGCGAAGTTTTTGGTACCAGAGCATCAGAACATCAGTATGAAATGATAAAAAAGGAATTCCCAGAAGTTGAATATGATAAAATATCACGAATTCTAAAAATTGAAAAGCAAGATAAAGAGAGAATAGGTAAAATAAGTATCTGTACAGCAGGTACAGCAGATATACCAGTTGCAGAAGAAGCAGCACAGACAGCAGAATATTTTGGATCTAATGTAGACCGAATCTATGATGTAGGAGTAAGCGGAATTCATAGACTTTTATCTAAACTAGATGTCATTCAGAGTGCTAATTGTGTAATTGCTATTGCCGGAATGGAGGGAGCTCTTGCCAGTGTGATAGGGGGGCTTGTAGATAAGCCGGTTATTGCAGTTCCTACTTCTGTAGGCTATGGAGCTAGCCTCAATGGACTATCCGCATTATTAACCATGATTAATTCATGTGCGAATGGCATGGCTGTTGTTAATATTGATAATGGTTATGGAGCAGGCTATATGGCAACACAAATAAATAGATTAGCAGAAAAGTGAAAGGATTTAAACGATGAAGAATAATACATTATATTTAGAATGTTATTCAGGGATTAGTGGAGATATGACAGTAGCTGCTTTATTAGATTTAGGAGCTGATCAAGATATACTTCTTAAAGCGTTAGATAGTTTGAATGTATCTGGATTTAAAATTGAAATCACCAGAGTAAAAAAAGCCGGACTGGACATATGTGATTTCAATGTAGTATTAGATAAGACACATGAAAATCATGATCACAACATGAATTATTTACATGGGCATCATGATGAAAAAAATCAGAAGAATCACCATCATGATGATTCAGTGCAAGAACATCATCACATTCAAACGAAAGATAATAATGAGCATCAACATATGTATGTATACAGAGGCTTGTCGGAAATTCTAGATATTATAAAACAAGCTCATATAACAACTCGAGCAAAAGAAATAGCAATCAATATCTTTTCGGTTATTGCAGAAGCTGAAGCAAAGGTTCATGGTGTGGAGTTAAACAAGGTACAATTCCATGAAGTTGGAGCTGTAGATTCCATTGTAGATATTGTAGCAGTTGCAGTCTGTCTTGATGATCTGAATATAACAGAAGTGATTGTACCGGTATTATATGAAGGTTGTGGATTTGTTCGTTGCCAGCATGGTATTATACCAATTCCCGTTCCCGCAGTAACTAATATAGCACAGGTACATAACTTACAGATACATAACTTACAGATACATATCACAAGTACAGCGGGTGAGCTAGTGACTCCAACAGGAGCGGCCATTGTTGCAGCAATTAGAACATCAGATAAACTTCCAAAACAGTTTTTAATTAAGAAAACAGGTGTGGGAGCAGGAAAGAGAAATTATAACAGACCAAGTATGCTACGTGCAATGTTGATCGAATCTTCGGAATAAGAAAAAAATTACATTCTTAAACTGGACCAGACTTGCAGAAGTATTTGCTGCTACTTCATATTGTAAAGCTAGTGAAGAGAAAAGATAAAAGAATGAATGACTATAAGGAGGAATATAGAGATGGAACAGAAAAAATTAGGATTTGGTTTTATGCGATTACCTTTAATAGATCAGGAAGATTCAACAAGTATTGATATGGGGATGCTTAACAAAATGGTGGATACTTTTTTAGAAAGAGGATTTACCTACTTTGATACAGCTTATATGTATCACAATTACAAGAGCGAAATCGCTTTAAGGGAAGCATTAGTTAAACGCTATGAGAGAGAAAGCTTCACAGTGGCTACAAAAATGCCAACCATGTTTTTGAAAACAAAAGAAGACCAGGAAAGAATCTTTAATGAACAGTTAGAAAAATGTGGAGTAGACTATTTTGACTATTATCTTTTGCACAATCTTGGCGTTTCCCATTATGAAATAGCAAAAAATATGGACAGCTTTGCATTTATACAGAAGAAGAAAGAGGAAGGTAAAATTAGAAACATAGGTTTTTCTTTTCATGATACCGCAGATTTGCTGGATGAAATCTTAACGGCACATCCGGAAGTGGATTTTGTACAACTTCAGATTAACTTTATGGATTGGAATAATGACAGTATTCAGTCGGAAAAATGCTATGAAGTAGCCCAAAAACACGGAAAACCGGTTATTGTTATGGAGCCCATTAAAGGAGGCACCCTTGCAAATGTTCCTGCTAAAGCAGAGAAAGTACTAAAAGAATATCATCCAGATATGTCCATATCTTCCTGGGCAATGCGATTTGCAGCAAGTCATGAAAATATTATCATGGTATTAAGTGGTATGTCAGATATGGAGCAGTTATTGGATAACACAGGATATATGAAAAATTTTAACCCATTTGTGAAAGAGGAATTTGATTTAATAGATAATGTAGTAAATATAATAAATGAAGCAATTACAATTCCATGTACAGCCTGCCAATATTGTGTGGATGGCTGTCCTGAAAACATAGATATTCCTAAATATTTTGCATTGTATAATGCTGAGAAGCAGGCTAAGAATCAATTGTTTTCAACACAAGGTGTATACTATGCAAATTTAACGAAAACACATGGAAAAGCATCGGACTGTATTGATTGTAAAAAGTGTGAGGAAAGCTGTCCACAGCATATTGAAATCACGAAATGGTTAAAGGAAGTAGCAAATACTTTTGAAGCAGATACTATTGGGTAATTGCTAATAATAGAATGAAGGAATAAAAACAGAATCTATAAGAAGTAAGTGAAAAATATGATCTTTCTCACGATACGTTATGTTTCATGAACGTGTTAGATTAATACGCCCAGTAATGTATTAGAGACTATACTGAGCGCGACATAAGGGATGGGACTAGATTTATAAAAGGTTTATTGACTAACTTGCTTGGGAAACTGCACGGCGATCGCATGAAAAAAACAAAAGAAAATAATATGCAGTAAATGGACTACATGATGAGTTTAGGTGTATTTTTAAAACAAACGCAAACACGCTCTCGTCAATACGAATGGAAAGAACTCAAAGAGAACCTAAATTTTCGAAACTCGCTGACGCTCAAACAGTCGATAAATTCTTAACGGTTCCCTTTTCCTTCTTTTGAATTAAGCGAAGCTAATCGTTTGCTAATGTTTTAAAAATACGCTATATAATTATCTACTTTGACTTAAGTTTTTTTAAAAAACAGGTTCGTTGAACCCTCAAATGATAAAAGACAAAGATTGGATTGTGAATCTATAATAAATACATGGTTTATAATAGGATATTAAATTCCTAAATATTGTAAAAATAACATTAAACATCTATGTCGAATTCTATTGAATAAAAGTTATGCAAGAAATAACTTATGAAATTTTTTGTTTATAAAGAGTCAATTATAGTAATATGTTAGATTCTCAAGGGCCATTTCGATTCAGAATTCAAAGAGAGGTAGACAGACGAAGGTATCTGGGCACTTTATTTGGAAATATACGTATTATACTATTATCGTGAAGAGTTGTAGAGATACGGCTCTTTTTCATGTCTTTTATTTACACCCATAGCGAATTCTCGCCTAAAGGATTTTAATTAATATAAGAAATTTATTATATTACTAATATAATCTAAATGATCCTGTTCTAGGGTTTTATATTACATAAAAAGAAGGAATCTGGAAAGTTTTGTCGAATAAATACTAAGAGATGAAAAAGACCCTGCTTCTTGAAAAGAAAAAAGTGATAGGAGAAAAATATATATGGAAATTGGGTCATTGGCTGATTGGTTTTCAGGAATTGTTACATCAGTTGGTCTTATATTAACTGTCTATTATACAAGAACTCAAAATAACGTGAAATATGATTTTGGCGCATACGTTAATAAAGATGGGGTATTAATTGTATCCTTTATTAACAAAAGTGATTTTGAAGTACAGATACAACATTACGGATATATAATGCGGTCAAGATATAAGAGAACTGAATTAAGTAAAAATGGTTCCTATTTTAATAAAGGCACAACGAAAACAATTAAAAGAAATAATATAGATATCTACAAAGATGCGTATTCAAATATAGTAGATATAATTGGTGAAAAATATAAAGAGAAAAAAGTAAGAATTAAACCTTTCATACTTGATACTTCAGGTTCTTATAGATCGCCGAAAAGGACGTTTCTAGTTAAAGTAAATGAATTTAAAGATATAGATGTATTTAAGGGTCTTTAATAAGACTCTTTTTTGACATGACTCACTAGGCTAGAAATCTATAAATAGAAGGATATACAATCATGCGTAAAGAGAAATTCAAGCCTATCTAATAGAAATATTACAGATATGAAATGGGGGCTAGTACAGTCCAAAGGGTCAAAAAGAACCGTCCCGTATGATTCTTATTTATTAATAAAAGAAAATGAGGTTTCTATTAGTCTCATTATGAAAAAAATATGTGGGAAATACAGGTCATGATACAATTATCGACACCATAGAGTAGGACATCTCTTTCAAGATCGCTTCAAAAGTGAATGTGTGGAAACAAACTCATATTTTATCGTCGTATTAAAATATATATTAAACAATCCTGTAAAAGCTAATATGGTAGACCTGCCAGAGAATTATAAATGGAGTAGCTATCATGAATACATAAAAAAGAATAGGTTGACGGATACGATATTTTTCTTAGAAATGTTAGATCAGAACAATAGGAGAGCCAAGAAGATATTTATCGATGAATTAAAAAAGGAAGAGCAACAGATCATTAATCTTACTATTGAAAATGTAAGACGATCAGATAGAGAAGCAGAAGAAATTATAACAAGAGAAATGAAATTACTAAAGGTAGAAGGAATTGGACAGATGACAGTAGATAGTAGAATTCATTTCATAAAATCGTTAAAAGCTAAGGGTATAACGAATAGACAGATAATGGGGATATTAGATTTAAGCAAATCACAGGTAATTGGTATATAATGGAGGTAAAGGTCACCGTCCCTAGATGCCCTCGGTATATAATGGAGGTAAAGGTCACCGTCCCTAGATGCCCTCCCGTCCCTAGATGCCCTCCCGTCCCTAGATGCCCTCTTAAACTGCCTGCTAAAGTCCATAGATTGTCTTATACCTATAAATTCTCCTAGCTTTTCAATCATAACTTCACTTACAACTCGTAATGTATATTCATTCCTTTTTCCAGTATTATATGTAAACTCAGATACAGTAATGGTATATACATTCTGAATTTTCTCTTCAAGCATTGATAGAACGTGTAGCATACCACTGATTTCCATTGCACTGTTACCGTACCATAAATAAATATATTCATCTTTAAGTTTTATTATGTATTTATTAAGTTTCTTATAAGAACGCTTGATTTCTTTAGTAATTTCATTACCTTTACAGTATACATGTGCAATGTACTCCACTCTCCACCATGAGTTGGCATAACCAGTGTCCCATCATTTCCAACTGCATTCATTAATGCAGTAATTACAGTCTGCGCCCCACCACAAACCCATTTTTATCTATTTAGCCACGCTATAAATGTAGAATAATGTTTTTTATATCTATTTTATTAGTACATTTTCCAGACAATCAATGAATTTCACCCGTTCTTCTAAATTGCACATATGCGCTGAATTTTCAAACCAGGTGATCTGTTTATTATCAGCGTTCAACTTTGAAAAGTATATCTCAGCCAATGAACTGGGTGCAGAATAGTCATATTTACCTAAAAAGAAATATACAGGAATGCTTAAACTATTAACTTCTTCTAATAAATTTATTTTCATAATCTCTGGCCATAAATATTTTAAACTAAAAGAGAATCCTGCCATGAATTTGTAGATGTCTACTAATTTGTATTCTTTACTTTTTAACATGCGCTTAATGTATAGACTGGGAAGACGACCATTTTTCACAGATGCTCCAAACTTATTACTTAAGGCTGACCTTATCTGTAGACCTTTCATCCAATCATTATAAGGTGGCTCTTTAATTTCTTTTAATTTATTTAATGCTTTTATATCATTACTCTCAGTAGCTTTTCTAAGGCAATAATCGTAGCATAGTTTTTCTGATTTTTGTCCACCGACAACCTGAGAAACTCCTACATATTTTTGAATGTATTCTGGATATCTTTTAGCTACTAATATTCCTAGCAGACTCCCCCAAGAATGACCAACTAAATATACTTTTTTCTTTTGGAATCTGTTTAGTAAATACTGAATTAATTCTTTTGTATAATTTATCATTTTTTCAATCGTCATAGCTTCTTTAGGAATAGATTTGTTATAAGAAAGACCTGCACCTAATTGATCCCAGTTTACAACAATAAAATTCTTTTCCAACTGTTTTTGAGTATCAGCTGCAATCCCAATATTGCTTGTTCCAGGTCCTCCATGTAAAAACAATATTAATGGACTATTTATACTCTCACCTCGTATTAGTACCCACTGTTCAAACTTCCCAATATTCAACTTAATTAAATCTGCAACACTATTTTTGCCTTCAATATTGTTGGTTTTTCTTGAAAACATTTTACATCTCCCTTTCTAATATTTTTTTAATTCTGTATATACTCATATTACTTGAATATAACCTGCTTTTTCATACTCTTTACAGCAATACTTGCTACGGCACCTGCAATACAGCTTTTTAAAGGATTCACTTTGATTTGATAGAAATAATTTTGCTTTTCACTGTAGTATTTATAATCAGCAGGTAAATTAATCTTTGAAATGCTTGCTATCTTTTTAAAAATTTTAAACCATATTAAATTACCTAAATGGGGAGATATTTCTTTTTTATTTTTCATTGAATTATAAAATTTACTTGTGTTTCTTTTTATATTTTTATCAGTCTCATCCTCATACTTTTTAATAATTTCCCAAGGTGTAGTCATTATACTTAATTTACAGGCTATTGTACTACCACCCAAAGTGAGTGAAAGTGCTTTAATAACTTTGCTTAACCCAGAGCCACCATTAGCAACAAGCATAAGTGACTGATTGAAAAATTTCGGTCTGTGTAAACTATAAGCAAAACGGTCAATAAAATTCTTCATTAACCAACTAACATTATGTGCATATCCTGGTGAACTAAGAATTATACCATCTGACTTCAAAATTTCTTGCTCAATACTTTCCTTGTCATCTTTTAAAGCGCAAAATGTTTCTCCCTTAGATATACATGCAAAACAACCTTTGCACATTTGAAAATTAACATCGCTAAGAAAAATATATTTAAAATATACATTGTCTGTTAGTTTCAACTCAGTTTCTATCTTCTGAACAATTTTATATCCCTTACCTTTATGAGGACTTCCCATAATTGCAATGACTTTCATTTCATAACTCCCCCTTAAGATAAAAATAAAATAATAATTAAAGTTATATTTTCCAATGTTTTAGTATTTTGTTACTTGAAAATAATTTCTACAATCATATCAATAAATTCTTCTCTCTGCTTTGTATCGTAGAAATCGAATTGATTATTCTGAATAAAAACATCCCTTCTTAAAAATGCTGATTGTATAGTTGTAATAAAAACGTGCGTAGATAGATAAAGTTCCTTATCTGATTTTGCTTCACCATATATATCTCGCATCACAGGGAGATATGCTTGTATTGTTTGCGAGGTGTTGTCTGTGCAATTCCCACAAATTAGATCAGAAAGAATAGATGCCCTGGAAATTCCCTGATTTTTCACCAAAAATGTACAGGTTGATTTTGAAAGAAAGCGGAGTTTATCTAAAGGCTCTAAAGTTAGACTTTGATACATTGCTTCGAAGGTGTTGATAATGTTACCAATAATTTTCTGAATACATTGATTGATCAAGTTCTCTTTTGTTTGAAAATGATAATTGATAAGACCTACTCCAACATCGGCTTTTGCAGCGATATCTCTTATAGTTACATTTTCTATGGATATACATTCTTCAATTAATTTTGTTGTGGCATCCATGATTTTATCTTTTACATTAGTGTTTTTCATATAGATAATTCCCCCTAAGAATATTAATAATTTTATTTTAAAAATTGCTTTTTTAGTATCGTAACTGAACACGGTTTTGAACAATGTTCAATCATACAGTAACATGATCGGTATTGTTTGTCAATATGAAATTAATAAATTATGTTAAATAGGTAAGTTGTAAAATGAAATGACCATAGAATTTTAAAAAAGGCTCAAGTGAATAACACTACAGAGGACTAGGGACAGATTTCAATCTTTGGCAATTTAGATACAAAATATTACAACTGTATCCTTGAAAATGGGATAATGGACAAAAAAACAAGGCTAAACTTGAATTAGCTAGCCTTGATACATAAAAGTAAACATGAAAAAAAACCATGCTTAATTAATTAAGCATATTAATAATTAAGAGAAAAGACAGATAGGAGCTGGTTAAGCTACTCTTATTTGTTCAAGTAGTTGCGGCAATAGGTTATGGTATTTCGGGTCAGTTTGGATGAGCGTAAACCCTCTGCTACAAAGATTAGCAACTTGGGAGAGTGTAAGGTTTCCAAGTTCTTTACAGATGTCTTTATAGGTGTAGTCACATAAGCATCTCATAAAAAAGACAGAGATTGCCTTAAAATCTGAAACACTGTGACTGTACTTAATCTTAATGAAGTCAGGAGTCTGAATATCAAATGCTTTTGCAACAGTTTCAATGACTTTTCCTGGTGCCAAGTCTCTATAGTAAATAAATCGTTCACTACGGTACTCATAAGGTTCTTTGTAAATATAAGAATCTATTATTTCGAATTGTTTGTCTTTTTGAGTGACATTATTACAGCTGTTAACGAACTGCGCATACTGAACGCGAGCTGTCTTCAGGGCTACTACTAAATTGGGATAGAATGAAATCTGTATTAAGTATGCCATAGTTATCCTTGTAGTTTCCAAGATAGACTCCATAAGAAGAAAAATAATAGGTATGAACTGAGTCTCTAAAGTCAGCAAGATCCTTGGCGTTATTATGAATATAGGCAGAAACTACAAGGTTATATTCATCTATATCAATGACTTTATTTATGAATCTACCTTGAAATACATGACCGTGTCGTTTGTATTTTCTGTTGTAATATTGAGCGTAGCAAAGATTCAAACCATGCATGAATTTAGAGATGTCACACCCTTCGGGATCAAGTTGGATATGGACATGGGTATCCATTAGGCAGTAGGAGAGGAGGCTACATTCAAATTTTTTGCAGTATAAAGCCATAAGTTCAAGATATTTTACTTTATCATTATCAAATCTAAAAAGTTTTAATTCACTAATACTTCTGCTCATAATATGATGGGTCGTTTCTGAATCTCTTCTTCTTACCATTCTAGGCACAGTAATCACCACTGAACTTGTGTTTGGTTTAATTATGCCATGTCCCCTGGGGGTCTATAAACTATTGACAAATGAAGTTTATTGATATAGTATTTTTTTAGGTGGAAATACACTAGAATTAAAGTGTGATAATATGAATATACTATTATTTTCCCTGATAGAGGCATTAGTAGTGTCTTAATATTTTTATATTATTCGTGTATATACACGATAGTGCTCAAAATACCAAAGGAGATGAACAAATGATAACCTCTTATGATCAAATTTACGACACTCTTCTTCCTAAATTAGCTAAATGCAACCTTGTGGAAAGCGCAGCTCGTCTAGGTCTTGAAGCAAAGGCGGATGGAAGTATTATCATTAAATTTCTAAAGCGAGACTATCATATAACCCATGAAGGTGTAGTTCCCGTCGATGGTCAGCCGGTAAATATAAACAACCGCTCTATACTTGTCTACTATATTTTATCCAAAGGAAGCGGCGATCCTATTTACTTATTTAAACCGCTTTTCAGGATGACAGGCATGTATACTAGCCACAATACTGAAAGAGCCAGTATTATGGATGCGCCTCTTATTAGAGAATTTGGAAATGATTTCAAAAGGTTAGAGAAATCTGTAATTAAGCTCGGTGGTAAATCGAGTACTTCTAATGCTAACCTTTCGTGGATTCTAGAACTCCTACCCAAAATCCCGGTTAAGATTCTGTTCTACGAAGAAGATGACGAATTTGCCGCTGATATTCAAATCCATTTTGATCAAAGGGCTCTAGATTTTTTGGAATTTGAATGTCTCGCTTTTTTAAGCGGTTGTCTTGTTAGGGCACTTGTAAAAACTTCACAATACGGCACCGTAGATGGTTGGAAATAATGTGTTTTTGTAGTTTGTCATACTTCACTGTTCCAAGACTATAATTATCATTGCTTGTTTAAGATTCTTTTATTAGGAAATGTTAGACAATATTGATGATAAATGTAGAAAAGCCTGGGGTCAATTATCAACCTTTGGCAATTTAGAGTAAAAATATTGTATCAAATATTTTAAGAATGCGTTAAAAATTGGTTTTCAGAAAAATCAAGCAAAAGGAATAAGTAGAGTATATCATTTTGTATTCTCTGGAGAAGAAAATAATGAATTTACAGTGAAAATAGATAATGGTAAATTGAGTATTTTGGATGGTCTTATCGGTAAAGTTGATTTCAGGTTGAACTCCGACAGTAATTTATGGTTAAAGTTTTTATCAAGTGGAAGAGGACTGGTAACTGGTGTTATTTCTGGTAAAATAAAAGCTAAAGGAAATATAAAACTATTAAAGGAATTTAGTAAATACTTTCCAACTTAGATATTTTGAACATAAACTAGGAATAATGAGCAGAAAAGACTCATCGGGGACAGTTGTTTTTGACCCAACAGGTTATAAACATTGACCTATAGGATAAGCAAATCATGAAATCCTGAGGTAAGTTAGAGTGTATAGAAGTAATAGAAGATATAGCAACTATAGATGTATATTCCCGTATGATTCACTAAAGAATATAGTAAACTTAAATTAAAATTTGTAGAAAAATATAAGCATGACCGAGATGGATATACAGATGTTAAATCTGATTTCATTTTAAAATATACAGAAAAAGCAAAAGGAGAATATACTGACAAATATAGTCCAAGAAAATAAGCATAATCTACAGTGAATGTAATACACAACATTCATGTATTACAACATAAAGACACCCCAAAATCCAATACTGAATAATGCGGTGTTGTTTATTGCAAGCATTTTCTGTAACAAAATGCAATGCAAAAGTGTAACATCCCTATTGATTATTTAATTGTTTGTT
>MCHG01000429.1_pt1 | contig 12457 bp, 8 predicted proteins | sample 787351 | NCBI WGS metagenome assembly MCHG01 (sample SAMN05430296, study PRJNA330682) | permafrost metagenome | biome: Cold desert; feature: permafrost; material: soil; isolation source: enrichment culture inoculated with soil incubated with H2/CO2 at 20 degrees... ... | reverse complement strand
CAGCGGCTGGACCCGGAGGCCACCGAGCGGATCAGCTACCGGGTTCCGACGTTCTTCGACCATGGGATGCTGGTCGGCTTCGGCGCGCAATCGACGGGCTGCAGCTTCTACACGCTGCGCCCCGGGCTCGTCTCATCCCTGGGCGAGGAGCTCGCCGGTTTCGACGCATCCGGCGGGACGATCCGGTTCACGCCGTCGCATCCGCTGCCGGAGTCGCTCGTGCGCACCATCGTGGCCAACCGGCTGGCCGTCAACCTCGGCGCCTGACGCGGCCCTGCCCGGCGAGACGCGCCGCCGGGTGACGCGCCGCACGCGCCACGCCTCGTGACGCGCCACTTCGTGTCGCCGCCGCACGCGCCACGCCTCGGGACGCGCCACTTCGTGTCGCCGCCGCACACGCCGCAGTGCCTCGGAGCTTCCCCGGGCCCGCGCAGGGTCGCTCCTCCGGGTCGCTACTCTGGGGGGGACACCGCACAAGCTCCCGGGGGACACCATGACACTGCTGACAGCCGACCTGTACGATGAGCGTGGCGAAGACCTGCAATCCGTGGCGGTGCAGTTCCAGTCGGTCGGTGGCAACGCCCGCTTCAGCGGGCCGATCCGCACGGTCAGCTGCTTCGAGGACAATGCGCTGGTCAAGGCAGTGCTCGCGCGGCCGGGCGCCGGCGCCGTGCTCGTCGTGGACGGCGGCGGATCGCTGCAGACGGCGCTGATGGGCGACATGATCGCCGAGTCCGCGGTCGCCAACGGCTGGGCGGGCGTGATCATCAACGGCGCCATCCGGGACCGGGTGGCGATCGGCGGGCTCGCGCTCGGGGTCAAGGCCCTCGGGAGCAACCCGCGCAAGAGCTCCAAGACCGGCAAAGGCAGCGCGGATGTCGTCGTCGAGTTCGCCGGGGTGCTGTTCCGCCCCGGACGCATGGTCTTCTGCGACGAGGACGGCATCCTCGTCGAACGCTAGCTCCGCCCGTTCACGCCGCCGCGCGCCTTTCTGCGCCCAGGGCGCCTGTTGCGGTCGAGTTCGCCCGGCACACCAAGCGAACTCGACCGCAAGTGTCAAGCTCGGCGATCGGGTCAGTACGTGATGACGACCCGGCCGTCGATCTTGCCGAGCTTCATCTCGTCGAAGACCGTGTTGATCTCGTCGAGGCTGCGAGTGGACACCGTGGGGTGGATCTCGCCGCGGGCGTAGAACGCCAGCGCCTCCTCCATGTCCTGGCGAGTGCCCACGATCGAGCCGCGCACGGTGAGTCCCTTGAGCACGATCTCGAAGATCGGTGCGGGGAAGTCTCCCGGCGGCAATCCGTTGAAGACGATGGTCCCGCCGCGGCGAGCCATGCCGATCGCCTGGCCGAACGCCTTCGGGTGCACCGCCGTCACGAGCACGCCGTGGGCGCCGCCGGTCACCCGCTGGATGACCTCGACCGGGTCCTCGTCCATCGCGTTGACGGTCAGTTCGGCGCCGTGCTTGCGGGCGAGGGCGAGCTTGTCGTCGGCGACATCCACTGCGACGACGCGCAGGCCCATCGCCCTGGCGTACTGCACGGCGATGTGGCCGAGGCCGCCGATGCCGGAGATGACGACCCACTGGCCGGGCCTGGCCTCGGTCATCTTCAGGCCCTTGTAGACGGTGACGCCGGCGCAGAGCACCGGAGCGATCTCGACCAGGTCGGAGCCTGCGGGGATTTTCACGGCGAACCGCGAGTCGACGAGCATGTACTGGCCGAAGGATCCGTCGACGCTGTAGCCGCCGTTCTTCTGCTGCTCGCACAGCGTCTCCCAGCCGGTGCGGCAGTACTGGCAGCTGCCGCAGGCCGACCAGAGCCAGGCATTGCCGACGAGTTCGCCGACGGTGAGGCTGGTGACGCCCGCGCCGAGGGCGACGACGGTGCCGACGCCTTCATGGCCCGGGATGAGCGGCAGGCTCGGCTTGACCGGCCAGTCGCCTTCGGCGGCGTGCAGGTCGGTGTGGCAGACGCCGCTCGAGATGAGCCTGACGAGCGCCTGGCCCGGGCCCGGCGTGGGCACCGGGACTTCTTCGACGGTGAGGTGCTGGCCGAACGTCGAGACGACGGCGGCGTGCATCGTGGCAGCCGTCACATCGGCGCCGGCTTCGTCGTGCATGGTCGTTTCAATCAATGTCATGGCAAAACTCCCTAGATCGAACGTCTTCGTCCGTGGTCCCGACGCTAGGCGGCGCAACGTTGCGGCCGCGTTGCGGGAGGTTGCGGGCCGGTCAAACCCGCCGACTTTGGCACCTGCGGTCGAGATTGCCCGGCGCGCGCGGCCAACTCGACCGGAACAGGCAATCTCGGCGCATCCGCGCATCCGCGCATCCGCGCATCCGCGCATCGGCGCATCGGCGGGCGCGCTGCCCAGTCTGTGGATGATCCATCCAATGAGCCGGTGCGGCCGGGCCGCTAGATTCGACAGCAAGCAGTTCAGCAGGGCCACCCGCGCCGGGGCTACCGGGCAAGGGCAACCGCGCGGGTCCGGCCCGCCGCGCCACCAGCGAACGGAACTTCAGTGCAGAAGCAGATGGACAACAGCGCCGGCGACCTCTCCCGGCCGCTCGAGGGAATCCTGGTCGCCGACTTCTCGCGGATCCTCGCCGGCCCGCTCGCCACCGTCACGCTGGCCGACCTGGGCGCGCGGGTGATCAAGGTCGAGCGTCCGGGCACCGGCGACGACACGCGCGGCTGGGGTCCGCCGTACTCCGCCACCGGGGCCACCTACTTCGAGGGGATCAACCGCAACAAGGAGTCGATCTGCCTCGACCTCACGGATGCCGCCGACCTCAAGCTGGCCCGGGCGCTCGCGCTCAGGGCCGACGTGCTCGTCGAGAACTTCAAGCCCGGCGGGATGGAGAAGCTCGGGCTGGGCTACGACGCGCTCCGGCAGGAGAACCCGGGGCTGGTCTACGCCTCGATCACCGGATTCGGCAGCGCCGGGGGAGCGGACCTGCTCGGCTACGACTTCCTGGTGCAGGCCCTCGGCGGCCTGATGAGCATCACCGGCGAGGCCGACGGTGATCCGATGAAGGTGGGCGTCGCCCTCGTCGACGTGCTGACAGCGAAGGACACCGCGATCGGCATCCTCGCAGCGCTGACCGCCCGCGCGGCGACCGGCCAGGGCGCGCGGCTGGAACTGAACCTGCTCTCGAGCCTGCAGGGCGCTCTCGCGAACCAGGCGCAGGCCTACCTCGGGGCCGGCGTCATTCCGAAACGCATGGGCAACGCGCATCCGTCGATCGTGCCCTATCAGCTGCTGGATTGCGCGGACGGTCCGCTGGCCGTCGCCTGCGGCAATGACGGCCAGTTCGCGCGGCTCGCCCGGGTCCTGGGCGTGGAGACGCTGGCTACGGATGAACGCTTCGCGACCAACACCGCCCGGGTGCACAACCGGACCGAACTCATCGACATCCTGCACGGGCGCCTGGCCGGGGCATCGGCGCTCTCCTGGGAGCTCCGGCTCACCGAAGCCGACGTGCCGGCCGGGCGCGTGGCCACCATCGGCGAGGGGATTGAGCTCGCCGAGAGCCTCGGCCTGGCGCCGACCATCGACGTGCAGGATGCCTCCGGCACGACCGTGGGACGCCAGATCCGGCACCCGGTCAGCTGGACCCCGCCGCTCGCGCCACGGACGGCCGCCCCGCCCGCGCTCGGTGAGCACGGCGACGCGATCCGCGCCTGGCTGACTTCCACTCCCCCGCGAAACCGCAGTTGTGCGCCTTAAAACGCCTGTTTAGCGCGCACAACTGCGGTTTCGCGGGAAGGGAGGTCAGCCGCGCAGGGCGAGCCAGAGGTTCGCCGCGACATCGGGATCGTCCAGGTCGGCCTCGATGAGTTTGGACGCGATCCCGATCCGGTGCCGGAGCGAGTTGCGGTGCACCCCGAGTTCGCGCGCCGTCGGCTCCCACTGGCCCCGGTGCCGCAGGTAGCAGCGCACCGTCTGCACGAGGTCGGCCCGGGAGTAGCTTCGCAAGGCGTCGATCCAGTCGTCCGCCTGCGGGTCGAGGAGGCCGTCCACCACGGCGAGCTGCCCCGCGGCCACGCGCCGACAGGCGCGGCCCACCTCCGTGACGCTGCCGGAGACCTGGCCCAGGAGCAACGGGCCGCTCAGCGCGGCCGCCAGCCCGCCCGCAGGTCCGGCCGCCGGTCCGCCGGCAGGTCTGGCCGCGGGCTCCGAGCCCACCCGCCTGTCGTCGCTCGCTTCGCCGCTCGGTTCCTCGCTCGCCCCGTCGCCGGTCTCCGCCAGGATCACGTAGGTCAAGCCGTCCAGGGTGCAGCGCAGGCCCGAACGGCGGATGCTCCGCCGCAGCCGTGCCGCGGCCCCGGCCGGCGCCATCGCGGCAACCCGGTCGGCCAACTCGGCATCGCCCAGGAGCTCGACCTGCCCGCCGCGCACGGCCAGGAGCCGCACCCGTTCCGCGAGCGCGGGGATGCCCAGTTCGTCGGCCGCGAGGCGAGCGGCATCCGCGTACCCGTGCAGGATCAGGGATGCCGCGGTGCCGCCCAGGACCGCGTCGGCCCGGCGCAGGTCCCGGTGCTGCTGCGCGGTGACCGAGAGCAGCATGCAGCCGGTCAGCATGAGTTGCCGGTCCGCCGCGCGCAGCGACCGCCCGGCTCCGACCGCGAGGAATCCCGCCGTTTTCTCGTCGGCGATGATCGAGTATTCGACGACGTCCGTCCCGTGCAGGGGGAAGGTCGCCGAGGAGTGCGTGCCGGCCAGGCCGAGCCGCGCGGTCTCCTCGCGCAGCTGCGGCAGCAGGCGGGCCTCGGCCAGGGGCCAGATCGTCTCGGCGGTCCCGTCGGCGGGCACATAGGCGGCCCAGCCGCCCAGGGCTTCGGCCAGGGCCTTGACGACCGAGGCGACCGCGCCCGGGCGCGTGGCCGCGCGGGCGAGCGAGGTCTGCCGGCTCAGGCTCGCGGTGAGATCGGCCTGTTCCGCCTTGCCGACGAGGTCCCAATAGGCCCGCGACACGTGCATGAACGGGGTTCGTTCCGGAACGATGAGCAGGGCCAGCCCGGCCTCGCGGCAGGCGGCATCCAGTTCGGCCGGTACCTCGTCGGTCCCCGCGCCGAGCCCCAGGCCGAGCGCGGCAACGCCCCGGTCGACGAGGCGCTGCACGTACCGGCCGGCCCCGTCGGCGCCGCCCGAAAACGGGATGCCGGTGGTCAGCAGCAGCTCCCCGCCACCGAGGTACGGGGTCGGATCGTCGAGCTCGGAGATGTGCACGCCGGTCAGTCCCTGCCGGGCCACATGGCCGCCGTCGTGCGGCAGGAGATCCGATCCGAGCTGTTCGCACAGCCGGGCGAGGCTGATCCGCACCATAGTCATCCTGTTCAGATCGAGCGGCCGGGGCAATGACTGGACAGTCTATCTCCGCGGGGGTGCGGTTGTGGATAGTCCGTACGATGTCGAGGAGGGTGGCCTCGCCTACATTGAAGCCATGGAATCATTGCCGCTTCCCCAGACTCGCCTGCTCCGCACCGCGATCCCGGGCCCCACGTCCACGACCCTGCACGCCGAGCGCGTGCAGCAGGTCTCGAGCGGATTCGGAGTCGCCCTGCCGGTGTTCATCGACCGGGCGGAGGGCGGCATCCTGCAGGATGTCGACGGCAACCGGATCATCGACTTCGCGTCGGGCATCGCGGTAACCAGCGTCGGAGCGAGCAACCCGCTCGTGCAGGCCCGGGTGCGTGACCAGCTGGCCCGGTTCACCCACACCTGCTTCATGGTGACGGAGTACGACTCGTTCACGGCGGTCTGCGAGTGGCTGAACACGCACACCCCCGGCGACTTCGAGAAGCGCACCGCGCTGTTCTCCACCGGCGCCGAGGCCGTGGAGAACGCCATCAAAATCGCCCGGGCCGCCACCGGCCGGGAGAAGATCCTCGTCTTCGACGACGCCTACCACGGGCGTTCGCTGCTGACCATGGCCATGACCGCCAAGGAAAACCCGTACAAGACCAGCTTCGGGCCCTTCCCCGGCGAGGTGCACCGGGCGCCGATGGCGGCGCCGCTGCGCTGGCCGGGCGGAGCGGAGAACGCCACCGCCGAAGCGCTCGCCGGGGTCGAGGCGGTCCTGACCGCGCAGGGAGCGGACACCTTCGCCGCCATGGTGATCGAGCCGATCCAGGGCGAAGGCGGCTTCATCGTGCCCGCCCCCGGCTTCCTGGCCGGGCTCCGCGACATCGCCGCCCGCCACGGCATCGTCTTCGTGCTCGACGAGATCCAGGCGGGCATGGGCCGAACCGGCCGGATGTTCGCCAGCGAGTACGAGGGAGTGGCCGGCGACCTCGTCGTCACCGGCAAGGCCCTCGGCGGAGGCCTGCCGCTCACCGCCGTGACCGGCCGGGTGGAGCTGATGAACGCCGTGCACGCGGGCGGCCTCGGCGGCACCTACGCCGGCAACCCACTCGCCTGCGCCGCCGCACTCGGCGTCTTCGAGGCCTTCGAAACCGGCGACCTGCTCGCCGGGGCGCTCCGCATCGAGGACACGGTGCGCCGAGTGCTCGAACCGCTCGTGACCGAGGACTCGCCGATCGTCGAATTCCGCGGCCGCGGCGCCATGCTCGCGATCGAATTCGCCGACGCCGTGACGCTCGAACCGCGGCCGTTGCTCGCCGCGGCCGTCGCCGCCCGCTGCCACGCGCAGGGCGTGCTGATCCTGGTCTGCGGAACGTACGGCAACGTCATCCGCCTGCTTCCCCCGCTCGTGATCGGCCGGGAGTTGCTCGAAGACGGGCTCGCGGTGCTGGTGCAGGCCATCGCGTCGGTGTACGCCGAGTCGACTGTCGGCTCGACTGCCGCCTCGACTGCCGCCTCGACTGCCGCCTCGGCGGTCGGCGCGGCGGCGGCCCGCGCGTGAGCGCCCCGACCACGATAACCGCCGAACCGAGCCACGACCCGCGCACGGGCGAGCAGCGCGGAAGCGTGCCGCACACATCCCCGGAACGGGTCTCCGACATCCTGCGGCGGGCGCAGAGCGGGGCGGATCGCGTCGCCTCGACCAGCCCGGCGACGCGCCTCGGCTGGCTCACCGCCGTCGCCGGGGCCCTCACGGCACACGACGAGGAACTCGTCGGGATCGCCCGCGAGGAAACCGGCCTCGGCCTGGACCGCCTGCGCGGCGAACTCGCCAAGTGCGCGGCCAGCACGCTCTTCTACGGCACGGTCGCGGCGGAGGGCAGCTACCTCCAGGCCGGTACCGAGGGGATCGGCGGCGACTCCACCCTGTCCCGCTGGAACATCCCGGTCGGCCCGGTCGCGGTATTCGGGGCGAGCAACTTCCCCTTCGGCTTCGGCGTGATCGGCCACGACGTGGCCTCGGCCCTCGCCGCCGGCTGCCCGGTGATCGTCAAGGCCCACCCGGCTCACCCTCGCCTGAGCGTGCGCCTGGCCGAAATCGTCTCCGGCGCGCTCGCCGAGGCCGGCGCCCCGCCGGAAAGCTACGCCCTCGTCGTCGGCTTCGACGCCGGGCTGCAGCTCGTCGACGCCGCCGAGGTGACGGCGGTCGCCTTCACCGGCAGCCAGGGCGGCGGCATGGCCCTGGTCGACCGGGCCGCCGCACGCGGAGTGCCGGTCTTCGCCGAAATGGGCACCGTCAACCCGGTCTTCGTGACCCCGGATGCCGGGGCGCGCGGCCAGGAGATCGCCGCCGGCTTCGTAGGGTCATTCACCCTCGGCGCCGGACAGTTCTGCACCAAGCCCGGGCTGCTCTTCGCCCCCGCCGGCGCCGGCATCTTCGACGCCGTGCTCGCGGAGCTGGCGCAGGTCGAAGCCGCCCCCCTGCTCACGGCCGGGATCGCCTCCGGCTACCGCGCCGGGGTGGCGCGGCTCGTCGAGGCGGCGGCCGCCGAGCCCGACGCAACCCAGCGCGCCGCGTCCGCCGAAACCCAGCCCACCGCGTCCGCCGAAACGCCCGCCGAGGCAGCCGAATCCGGCGGCTACGCGGTCGCCCCGCGGGTCATCCTCGTGCGGCTGGACGACCTGCACCCGGGCTCCCGCCTGCTCGAGGAATGCTTCGGCCCCGTCGCGCTTGTCTGCGAATACGAGGATGTTGAGCAGGCGCTTGGCGCCCTCGTCCGGCTGCAACCGAGCCTCGTCGCATCCGTTTTCACCAATGGCCCGGGCGACCCGGAGTCGGCCGAGATCGTGCGCCGGCTGCTCGGCCGGGTGGGGCGAGTCGCCCTCAACGCCTGGCCCACCGGAGTGGCCACGTCCTGGTCGATGCAGCACGGCGGCCCGTGGCCGGCCACCTCACGCTCAGATGCGACCAGCGTCGGCGCCGGGGCACTCGGTCGATTCGTGCGGCCGGTCGCGGTGCAGAACGCCGAACCCGCCCACCTGCCGCCGGCCCTCCAGCCCGGCAACCCCTGGCGCATCCCGCGGCGAATCAACGGCAAACTGACAGTGCCGAGCGCGACAACGCCGACCGCGACAGTGGCGACCGCGACAGCGCCGAGCGAATGACGCCCTCCACACCCTGACGAAAGAGAACCCCATGATCGACACCTCAGACCTGATCGACATCGAGTCCCTCCTCAGCGCCGACGAGGTGGCGCTCCGCTCATCCGTGCGTTCGTTCGTCGACTCGAGCATCCGGCCGCACATCGCGCGCTGGTACGAGAACGGCGTCTTCCCGCTCGAGATCGTGCCGGAGATGGCGAAGCTGGGACTGCTCGGAATGCACCTCACGGGCTACGGATGCCCGGGCCGCAGCTCCGTCGACTACGGCCTGGCCGCGCTGGAGCTCGAGGCCGGCGACTCGGGCCTGCGCACCTTCGTGAGCGTGCAGGGATCCCTGGCCATGAGCGCCATCCACAAGCACGGCTCGGAGGAACAGAAGAACGAGTGGCTGCCGAAGATGGCGGCCGGCGAGGCCATCGGATGCTTCGGCCTGACCGAGCCCGGCTCGGGCTCCGACCCCGGCAGCATGACCACGTACGCCCGCCGAGACGGCGATGACTGGGTCATCACCGGAACCAAGCGGTGGATCGGGCTGGCCTCCGTTGCCCAGGTCGCCGTGATCTGGGCGATGACCGACGACGGGGTGCGCGGTTTCGTCGTGCCCACCGAGACGGCTGGATTCACCGCCACGGTGATCGGATCCAAGCTCTCCATGCGGGCCTCCATCCAGTGCGAGATCGACCTCGACAACGTGCGCCTGCCCGGCTCGGCCATGCTGCCGAAGGCCACAGGCCTGAGCGGCCCGTTCGCCTGCCTGAACGAGGCGCGCTACGGCATCATCTGGGGCGTCATGGGCGCCGCGCGCGACAGCTACCTCACCGCCCTCGAATATGCCGGCGAGCGCATGCAGTTCGGCAAGCCCCTGTCGGGCTACCAGCTGACGCAGCAGAAGCTCGTCGATATGGCCCTGGAGATCAACAAGGGCACCCTGCTCGCCCTGCACCTCGGCCGGCTCAAGGACGCCGGCACCCTGCAGCCGCACCAGATCTCGATCGGCAAGCTGAACAACACCCGCGAGGCGATCGCCATCTGCCGCGAGGCCCGCACCGTGCTCGGCGGCAACGGCATCACCCTTGACTACTCGCCGCTGCGCCACGCGAACAACCTCGAGAGCGTGCGCACCTACGAGGGGACCGATGAGGTGCACACGCTGATCATCGGCAACCACATCACGGGCATTCCCGCCTTCCGCTAGACCCCCGTCGGGTAGCAGTCGCGCGGGCGCGCGACTTTCGGCGTTCCGGGCGGGAGGGTGAGCGCCGAGCTTGCCACTTGCGGTCGAGTTCCCCCGGTGCGCCCGGCAAACTCGACCGGAACGGTCAAACTCGGCGCCTTCCGCGCCGCGAGTATCGCTGCGGGGGAGTTACGCGGGCACTGCGCCGGTGCGCGTGAGTTGCGCCACCCGCGAAGTGGCGCACTACCCGCGCAGCGCGGGGCGGGCGAGCCGGGTGCGGCGGCTAGCGGGGCGCCGGGCCGAGCCAGGAGTAGCGGCGCTGGGGGCGTCCGGTCTGGCCGTAGCGCAGGGAAACGGCGGCCTGCCCGAGCAGCACGAAGTGCTCCAGGTATTTGCGGGCCACCACCCGCGACAGCCCCAGCTCCTCGGCGCACTCGGACGCGGCCAGGTCCAGGTCGGAGTCCTTCAGCGCTCGTTCGATCAGCACGGCGGTCTCCTTGCTCAGCCCCTTGGGCAGGGGCGGCAGCGGGGCCACGCCCGACGCCGAGCCGAGGGCCTGGTCCAGGTCGCTCTGGCTCAGGTCGCCGGGGCGCCCCAGCACGCGCCGGCGTTCGGCGTACCCGGCGAGCCGCGCCTGCAGCTCGGTGATCTTGAACGGTTTGAGCAGGTAGCTCACGATGCCCCCCTGCAGCGCTGCGCTGACCGTCTCCGACTCGCGGGCGGCGCTGAGCACCAGGAAGTCCAGGTCGTACCCGTGCTCCCTGGCGCGACGGATGACGTCGAGCCCGGTCGTGTCCGGAAGGTAGATGTCCAGCAGCACGAGCTGCGGCCTCAGCGTGCCGATCAGTTCCAGTGCCTCCGCGCCGGAATGCGCCACCCCCACGACGCGGAAACCGGGCAGCTGTTCGACGATGCGCTCGTGGGCGCGAGCGACCATGAAGTCGTCGTCAACGATCAGCACGTCATACATGGAGGGTCTCCCGACCTGTGGGCGCTGGGCCCGTGTGCTGCGGGCCTGTGGGCTCGCCGGGTTCGCCGGGGGCTCCGGATGCTCGCGCGACCGTCGGCAGGACCGCCTCGAACACCGCTCCGCCGTCGTTTCGGTAGCCGACCCGGCCGCCGCGGCGGGTGGCGACGAGGTGCACGATCGCCAGGCCGAAGCCGTGGTCGGCGGCGCCCGGCGACGTCGATTTCGATGTGACACCGGCCTCGAACACGCGGTCGACCAGGGCGGAGTCGACCCCGGGCCCGGTGTCGCGCACGACGACGCGAACCGCCGCCCAGGCAGCATCCGGCCCCGCCACATCCGCAGCGCCGGCAGCATCCGCCGCCGACACGTCCGCCCCGGCAGCATCCGCCCCCGACACGTCCGCCCCGGCAGCATCCGCCCCCGACACGTCCGCGCCGGCAGGCCCCGCCGCGTCCGTCCCCGCCGCATCCGGCCCCGTCACACCCGGCCCCACCACCCGCACGTCGACCGAGACGTGCCGGGCGGCCGCTCCGGTCACCGCGTCCAGGGCGTTGTCGACGAGGTTGCCGATCACCGTCACGAGGTCGACCGACATCGCCTCGTCCACCCTGGGCAGCGCGGAATCGGCCGTGAGCGTGAGGTCGGCGCCGCGCTCTCGGGCGAGCGACGTCTTGGCGATCAGCAGCGCGGCGACCGCGGGTTCGTTGATCCGGGTGAGCACCGTGCTGTCCAGCTCGGAGCGATCGCGGGAGACCGCATCGATGTAATCGACGGCCGCATCCGTGTCGCCGAGTTGCATCAGCATCGAGATCGTGTGCAGCCGGTTCGCGAACTCGTGGGTCTGCGCGCGCAGGGTTTCGGTTGCCTGCCGGCTGCTGCCCAGGTCGTGCTGCAGCGTGACCAGCTCGGTGCGGTCGCGGAGCGTCGTCACCACCTCGGGTTTGGAACGCGGCGGATGAATCGTGGTCTGGTTGAGCACGAGCAGCACGCCCCGGTTGACCAGGGGCGTGTCGCGGTCGTTGGCACCGTGCGAACGCAGCGCCCGCTCGGCCTCACCGCCCAGCCCGACACTGTCGACGGGCCGGCCGACCGCGTCGTCGGGCAGCCCGAGCAGCGACCGGGCGCTGTCGTTGGCGAGGGTGATGATGCCGTCCGCGTCGACCGCGATGACGCCCTCACGGATGCCGTGCAGCATCGCCTCCCGGTGCTCGACCAGGCGGCCGATCTGCTCCGGCTCCAGGCCCAGGGTCTGGCGTTTGACCCGGGCGGCGAGCCACCACGAGCCGGCGGCGCCGAGGATGCCGGCGACGCCGAGGTAGGTCAGCAAGTTCGGGGCCGCAACCGAAAACAGGCCGGCCAGGGTGGGGAACCGGCGCCCGGCGACGACCGTGCCGATGAGTTCGCCCGAGTTGGAGAGCACGGGCACCCGGCCGACGACATGGTCGACGGTTCCGAGCTGCGCCACTCCGGCCCAGGCGCCGTCGTAGCCCTTCCGATCGACATTGAGTTGCAGGGTGGTGCCGAGCATGCGCGGGTCGGCGGGGGAGGCGAGCACCAGGCCGGCGGCATCCGTCACGATGAGTTCGTCGACCCCGGTCGTGGTGCGCAGCGACTCCACGGGCGAGGCGAGTTTCCGCGGCGCCGAGTCGCTGGCGAGCAGGCTGCGGAGCAGGGGATTGGCAGCCGTGTATTCGGCGACGGTGAGCATCCGTCGCTGCTGGCCGCTGTCGAAAATGTTGCGGGTCTGTTCGAGCGAGATGGCGGTCACGGCGACGAGCACGATGGCGAGCAGGGTGAGCTGGAAGACGAGCAACTGGCGGGTGAGGCTGAGGCGGGGG
>MCHG01000428.1_pt1 | contig 12500 bp, 9 predicted proteins | sample 787351 | NCBI WGS metagenome assembly MCHG01 (sample SAMN05430296, study PRJNA330682) | permafrost metagenome | biome: Cold desert; feature: permafrost; material: soil; isolation source: enrichment culture inoculated with soil incubated with H2/CO2 at 20 degrees... ... | reverse complement strand
GGCGCGGCGACGGGAGCCTGAGCGGCGACGACCGCCGGCTCAGGGGCGGCGACGACCGGAGCGGGCGCAGGCGCCTCGACCGGCGCAGCGGCCTTGGCCAGCAGGGCGGCGATGTCGAACTCGGGCTCGGCGGGGGCGGCGTCCAGAACCGGCAGGGGCGGCAGATCGGCCTCGACCGAAGCGGGTGCGCCGCCCAGGGCGGTGATGCTCAGGTCGCAGTCCATCTCGACGAAGTCGAAGACGTCGCGGACGGCGGCCTCGGAGACGTCGCCGGTCAGGACGATGGTCCAGATCAGATGGGCGTCCTCGGCCTCCAGCGCCTCCAGCGACGGCAGGCCGCTGGCGTCCAGCTCGACCGAGGTCTGGCCCAGACGGGTCAGTTCGCGCAGCAGCAGGCTGACGTCGTTGGCGCTGGCGTAGAGGCGAGGATGCGGACGGAAGACGATGCGCCAGCCGGCCGCCGACGGCGCGGCCAAGGGCGCGGAAGTCAGCGCAGCCAGGTCCGGCAGGTCGAGCGACGGCAGCTCAAGGGAAGGCAGTTCCAGCGACGGCAGTTCAACGGGCGCGCCAAAGTCGGCCAGATCCAGCGTCAGGGGCGTGAAACCGAAATCGTCTTCGTCGGCAGCAGCGGCGACGGGCGCGGCGGCCGCGGCGGCGGCGGCCTGACCGTGGGTCAGGACTTCCAGCTCGGCGACCAGACCCGCCGAACGCGCAGCGTCCACCGGCGGGGCGACGCCCTGGGCGGCACCGATGTGGTCGGCCAGGACGTCGGAGGCGCGCAGCAGGGTCTTGATCGTGACGTCGTCGCATTCCTTACGGCCCGAGCGCAGCTCGTCCATCAGGGTCTCGAAGACGTGGGCGAAGCGCACCAGGTCTTCCAGACCAAAGGCCCCTGCCCCGCCCTTGACCGAGTGGACGGCGCGGAAGACGGCGTTGATCGTCTCGATGTCGCCCTCGCCGTTTTCCAGCGCCAGCAGATTGGTTTCCAGATCGCCCAGCAGTTCGCTGCACTCCTGGAAGAAGGTGACCTTGATGGCCTCGAACGGATCGTCGCTCATAAGTCTGGTGTCCTCAGGCCGCAACGCGACGGACGGCGTCGACCAGCTTGGCCGGGTCGAAGGGTTTGACGATCCAGCCGGTAGCCCCGGCCTCACGGGCGCGCTGCTTCTTGGCGGCGTCGCTCTCGGTGGTCAGGACCAGGACCGGCGTGGCCTTGTGGTTGGGGTCGGCGCGCATGCCTTCGATGAAGCCGAAGCCGTCCATACGGGGCATGTTGATGTCGGTGATGACGATGTCGGGGTTTTCGGCCCGCAGCACCTCCAGACCGTGGACGCCGTCCTCGGCCTGAACCACGCGATAGCCCGCGCCCTTAAGCGCCAGCATCAGCATGTCCCGCATGGTGCGGGAATCATCGACAGTCAGGATGGTCTTGGTCACGCGAGTTGTCCTTGCGGAGCGAGGTCCGCGGCGGAGGCCCCAAAGGCGCTCCATTGCGAGGCCAAGGCCTCGGAAACATTGATAAAGGTCAAGGCCTGACCATCGGCGCGCCAGGTGGCGAGCGCCGACAGCAGGACCTGAAGGCAAAGCCCGCCCAGACGCTCGACGTCCGAACCGTCCAGGGTGGTCTCCTGGCCGCGCACGGCCAGGAGTTGCGTCTTCAAAGGCTCGGCGGCGCGTAGATCAAGCACCGCCGGAAGCGAGATCGCGACCGACATCAGAACTCTTCCCATCCATCTTCGACCGCGAGCGGTGCGGGCTTCAGCGCAGCGCCGCCACGACCGACCGTGCGCATGGCCGCGACGGTCTGAGCCACCGGTTGCGGCGTACGAGCCGGCGCCGGAGCGTGAGGCGGGGCCGCCTTGCGGGCGACCGGAGCGGCGACCTGGCCGGTGCGGAACTGCGACACCGAGGCGGCCAGGGCGTCGGCCTCCTGCGACAGCGAGTGGCTGGCGGCGGTGGACTGCTCGACCATGGCCGCGTTTTGCTGGGTGACCTGGTCCATCTGGTTCACGGCGGTGTTGACCTGTTGCAGGCCGGTGGCCTGCTCCTGGGCCGAGGCCGAGATTTCCGAGACTAGGCCGTCGATTTCCGCCACGCGGCTGACGATGCGTTGCAAGGCCTGACCGGTCTGACCGACCAGGTTGACGCCCGCGCCGACCTGCTGACCCGAGGCCGAGATCAGGATCTTGATCTCCTTGGCGGCCTCAGCAGAGCGTTGCGCCAGGGCCCGGACTTCCGAAGCCACGACCGCAAAGCCGCGACCCGCATCACCCGCACGCGCGGCCTCGACGCCGGCGTTCAGAGCCAGAAGGTTGGTCTGGAAGGCGATCTCGTCGATGACGCCGATGATGTTGCCGATCTCGGTCGAAGAGCGCTCGATGGCGTTCATCGCCGCGACGGCGTCGCGCACCACATTACCACTCGTCTCGGCGTCGCCGCGCGCCTGCTGCACCACGCTGGAGGCCTGACGGGCGCCGTCAGCGGTCTTGTTCACGGTAGCGGTGATTTCATCCAGGGCGGCGGCGGTTTCTTCCAGCGAGGCGGCCTGCTGCTCAGTGCGGCGCGACAGGTCGTCGGAGGCCTGCGAAATCTCGCCGGCGCCAGAACGAATGGCGGCGACGTTGGAGACGACCACCGAAACGGCCTGCTCCAACTGGGCGATGGCGGCGTTGAAGTTGGCCTTCAACTGCTCGGCCTTGGGGGCCACAGCGACCGTCATGCGATGCGTCAGATCGCCTTCGGCCATGGCCGACAGACCCTCGCCCAGCGCCGTGATGGCGACGCGGTCTTCCTCGGCGGACCTGGCCTTCTCGGCCTCAACGCGAGCACGCTCTTCTTCAGCGGCCGCGCGTTGGGCCACGGCCTCGGCTTCCAGACGGGCGTTGGCGATGGCGGCGTTCTTGAAGGCTGTGACGGCCGAGGCCATCTGGCCGACCTCGTCCTTGCGGCCCATGGCCGGAACGATGATCGAGGTGTCCCCGCCAGCCAGACGACGCATGGCCGACGTCATCGACAGCAGCGGCTTGCCCAACAGGTTGGTCAGCAGGAAGGCCATGGCGGCGGCGATGATCAGGGCCAGGACGACCCCGCCGATCAGCACCATCCGCACCGACTTGGCGACGGAGTCCTGAATCTCGCCGAAGACACGGCTCTGCTGCGACTTCTCATCAACCAAAGTCTCGAGGGCGTCCTCGGCCGGGCTGATGTATTTGTCGGCCACGCCTTCGCGGCCGACCATGGCCACGGCCTGGGCCTGCGTCGCCGGGTTGCCGGCGAGGACGCGGCCCGCCTCGACAACGTTCTTGGCCCATTCGTCGGCGGCGACGCGCGCCGCGCGGACTTCATCGTCGCTGGTGCGATCCAGTTGGGCGATCCGGTCCAGGCTCTTATTGAAGTTTTCCCGGTGCGCGGTCAGTCGCTCCAGGTAGTAGACGTCACTCGACAGCAGGAAGCCACGATAGCTGCTTTCCTGGCGCGCCAGGTAGAATTTAGCCGTCTCGGCTTCTCGCTGCACGGCCGACGCCCGCACCCGGTCCATACGCGCTTTTTCCAGCGCATTGACCTGCACGAAGACCGTCACGCCCATGATGGCGATGGCGGCGATGACGACCGCGAAGGCCGCCATCAGTTTCTTTTCGATCTTCAGATCGCTCAACATGTTCATTGGTCTTCTCCCCCCGGAATTTCTGTTCAGTCGGCTCAGAGCGCGAACGTCAGCGCGCCCACCAGGCGGCCGTCATAGTTCTCGCCCAGGGCGTGGCTGTCGGTGTCGTACCAGCGGACATCCAGAGCCAGTTTCTCGGTCAGCTTGTGCTTCACGCCAACATTCCAGGCGGCGTACTCCGCGCCGCCGTCGGCGGTGCGGTCAGCGATGGAGGCCGAGGCCTTGGTCTTGGGTCCGACCGAGACCGTGCCCTGAAGTTCAATCCACCAGGCTTCCTTGGTCGCGGCGAAACCGTCGGGCGTATAGTTGACGCGCAGGCGGGTGCTGACCGGGCCGATCTTGCGCGAGGCGTCGGCCTGATATTCCCAGTAGTTGGCGTCGACGCCGGCGCGGGTGCCCGGCAGGTCGCGATTCACGACCGACAGGTCGAACTTGTAGCCAGCCGCCTCCGGGCGCCAGCCGACGGCGCTGACGATCTCGGCGTCAGAACCCTGCGACAGCTTGGCGGTGGAGGCGAAGACGTTGGCGTAGAAGGCGCCGGTGGAGATTTCGACCGAGCCGTTGACGCTGGGGTCGCCGGCGCTCTTGCCCAGACCCTTGCCGACATATTCGCTGGCGACGCCGACCTGGGCGCTAAAGTCGGGGGCTGCAATCGCGTGCGCCTGGACGGCGCTCGCCCCCATCACCACGGCAAAGCCGGCGAGGAGCGGGATGTAGGGCGCGCCGTTCTGGCGCTTGACGGGACTCTGTTCGAGCATTTTTACCTCGGTGACTATGAGGTCTATGTGAGCGAACAACCGTAGATTTCTGTAAATCCGGACCTACGTAGAACTCCGCACCCAGTGAGTTTTGCTTCGACAACGGCCCACAGGGTTAAGCCTTCGTTGCAGACGGAAACCCTCGAGACTTCATCGTTAACGGCCGAAAACCATCTTTGCAGTAATGGCCATTTTTTTGCCTATATACAAAACAGCGATATCAATTAAGTCTTGGGCGTGTCCCTGAAACATCATGGTTAACCCGGGGTTTGCGAAATACTCGACCAGTGTATAGAAGGCGCTCCTCGGCCAGATTCTGTAGATTGCTCTTTCACAGCTTCAACGTCCGGCGGCCCAGAAGCGTGAGGAGTCCTCCCATCCCATCGGCGATGCAAAGCATCCTGTCTTTCGCAAGCGCGATATCGCGCCGACGCTGGAGCGGCGTGCTGCTGGCGATCGTCGCCGTGGGCGGGGCTGTGGGCTTCAGAACCCTGCTGGAGGGTCTGGGCCAGTTCTACTACCTGCCCATGGTGCCCGCGGTCGTGATCACGGCCATGCTGGCGCGCCGCCCGGCCACCGCCCTGGCCGTCGCCCTGTCCATCGCCGTCAACCTGGCCCTGGTGCCTCGCGAAAGCCTGTCGGACGCCCTGACCAACGCCGCCCTGTTCGCGGGCGTCACCTGGCTTCTGGCCGAGATCTGCTGGGGTCTGAGGGCGCTGGACGAGCGGACGCGCGATCTGTCGCGCCAGCTGGCGGCCAAGGACGCCATGCTCAATACCGCCCTCGCCTCGGTGCCGGTCGTGACGCTGGAGGCCAATGGCGAGATCCGCCGCCTGAACCCCGCCGCCGCCGACCTGTTCGCCCTGACCGAGAAGGCGGCGCGCGGACGCCCCTTCGCCGAACTGGCCCCCGGCTTCGACATCAAGGCCACGACCAGAACGGGGGCGACCGGCGGCCCGCTGGAGTCCAAGGAGGCTCACTGGAACGGCCTGCGTCCAGACGGCGCTACCTTCCCGCTCAGCATTCAATACGGGATCGTGCCCGGATCATCGGGCGGCGAACATGTGGCCCTGTGCCTGACCGATCTCAGCCGTTGGCACGCCGCCGACGCCCAGGCGCGCGAACTGCACGCCCAGTTGAACAAGGTCTGGCGCCTTAACTCGCTCGGCGAGATGGCCGCCACACTGGCCCATGAACTGAACCAGCCGCTCAGCGCCGCCGCCACCTATCTGCATGCCAGCCAGGTGGATATGGAGCGGGCCGGGCCCTTGGGCGACAGCGCCCTGCGCACCGCCGAACTGGCCAAGGGCCAGTTGCTGCGCGCCGGCAAGATCATCCGTCGGATGCGCGAGCTTCTGTCGCTGGAAGTCCGGCGCATGGATACCGAGCGCGCCTCCTCCATGATTGAAGATCTGGGCCCCATCTTCACAATGATCGGCGCCAGCAAGGGCGTCGCAATCCGCCTGGACCTTGAAGCCGAGGATGATCGGGTCCAGGCCGAACGCATCCAGTTCCAGCAGGCCATGGTCAACCTGACCCGGAACGCGGTCGAGGCCGTAGGGGGGCGCACGGCGCCCGAAGTCGTCATCGTCGGTCGCACCGTCTCTGACACCCAGTACCGCATCAGCGTCGAGGACAATGGCCCGGGCATCGCCGACGATCAGATCGACCGCATTTTTCAGCCGATGACGACCACCAAGTCCGGCGGCATGGGCCTGGGCCTGTCCGTCACCCGAACCATCGTCGAAAGCCACGGCGGACGACTGCAAGTCTCGAGAAGCGCGCTGGGGGGCGCGGCCTTCTCCTTCACCCTCAACCGAGAACCGAGCGTCGAGACCGTATGAGCCTCCACTCCGTCTTCATCGTCGACGACGACGCCGCCGTCCGGGATTCCCTGCTGATGCTGCTGCGCGGCGAGGGCATCCGTGCGCGCGGCTTCGCCAGCGGCGTCGACTTCTTCAGCCATCTGCCCGAGGACGCCACCGCCTGCGTCATCACCGACGTGCGCATGCCCGACATGGACGGCGACGAGGTAGTGCGTCGTCTGGCCCAGATGCGCGGCAACGCCTGGCCCGTCATCGTCATCACCGGCCACGCGGACGTGCCGATGGCGGTGCAGATGATGAAGGCCGGCGTCGTCGACTTCATCGAGAAGCCCTTTGACCCGCGCCGCCTGATCGAGACCGTGCGCGGCTGCCTGGCCCGTCTGAACGATGTCGGCCACGAGCAGGCCTGCCGCGCCGCCGCCGAACTGCGCCTGACCCGCCTGACCCCGCGCGAGCGTCAGGTCTTTGACGCCTTGATCCTCGGCCATTCCAACAAGGCCATAGCCCTGAACCTGGACATCAGTCCGCGCACCGTCGAGGTCTTCCGCGCCAAGGTCATGACCAAGATGGAGGCCGACAGTCTGTCGGCCTTGGTCCGCATGGGACTGGCCTTGACCTAGACGTTTCATCGTCTTGCAGCCGCAGGCCTTGCGGCGCGTTATGTCGGCTCCCTTCGCCTCAGGAGCCGCCCATGTCCGATCCCGCCCGTCTGCTTCGTCACCAGGCCTATATCGACGGACGCTGGATCGACGCCGACGACGGTTCGACATTTGAAGTGACGGACCCGGCCACGGGCGAGGTTCTGGCGACCGCGCCCAAGATGGGCGCCGCCGAGACCCGCCGCGCCATCGTCGCCGCCGAGGCCGCAATGAAGCCCTGGGCGGCAAAGACAGCGAGCGAGAGGGCGCGGATTCTTCGCCGCTGGTTCGACCTGATGATGTCGGAGCAAGACGCGCTAGGGCGTCTGCTGACGCGCGAACAGGGCAAGAGCCTGACCGAGGCGAAGGGCGAGATCGCCTATGCCGCCAGCTTCATCGAATGGTTCGCCGAGGAGGGCAAGCGCACCTATGGCGAAGTCATCCCCACCTATGACGCCACGAAACGGCTGATCGCCATCCGCCAGCCGGTCGGGGTGGTCGGGGCCATCACGCCATGGAACTTCCCCGCCGCCATGATCACCCGCAAGGTCGGCCCGGCGCTGGCCGCCGGCTGCGCCGTGGTGCTGAAACCGGCCAGCCAAACGCCGCTGTCGGCGCTCGCCCTGGCCGTTCTGGCCGAGGAGGCGGGTCTGCCGCCCGGCCTTTTCAACGTCCTGACCGGCTCGGCCTCGGACATCGGCGGCGAACTGACGTCCAACTCGACCGTGCGCAAGATCAGCTTCACCGGATCGACCGAAATCGGCCGCACCCTGATGCGGCAGTCGTCCGAGACCATCAAGAAGATGAGCCTGGAACTGGGCGGCAACGCCCCCTTCCTGGTCTTCGACGACGCCGACATCGACGCGGCGGTGGCCGGCGCCGTGGCCTCCAAGTTCAGGAACAGCGGTCAGACCTGCGTCTGCACCAACCGCTTTTACGTGCAGTCATCCGTCCACGATGAGTTCGTCGCCAGGCTGGCCCAGGCGACCGCCGCGCTCAAGGTCGGCGCCGGGCTGGAGGACGGGGTGCAGATCGGCCCGCTGATCGACGCCAAAGCCGTCAAAAAGGTCGAGGAACATATCGCCGACGCGACAGCCAAGGGCGCCAAGGTGGAGACAGGCGGCCAGCGCCACGCCCTCGGCGGGACCTTCTTCCAGCCGACCGTGCTGTCGGGCGTCACGTCCGACATGCTGATCTGCAAGGAGGAGACCTTCGGCCCCGTCGCGCCCGTCGTCCGTTTCGAGACGGAGGAAGAGGCGCTGAGGCTGGCCAACGCCACCGAGTTCGGCCTGGCTGGATACTTCTACGCGCGCGACATGGGCCGCGTCTGGCGCGTGGCCGAGGCGATGGAGACCGGCATGATCGGCGTCAACACCGGCCTGATCTCCACCGAGGTCGCACCCTTTGGCGGGATCAAGCAATCCGGCCTGGGTCGCGAGGGCTCGCGCCACGGCATCGAGGACTACCTCGAACTGAAATACGTCTGCATGGGCCTGTAGGGCCCGCAGTTCCGTTGGACCGTCAGTCCTCGGACGGCTGCTCGTCGTCGTCGGTTTCGCCCGCAGCCTTGGCGGCCTTCTTGGCGGCCTTGGCGGCGGCCTTGGCTTCGGCCTTCTTGGCGTCGGCGCGCTCGCGCTCTTGCCGTTCGAAACTGTAGTTGGGCTTACGGGCCATTGATGTCCTCTCGCGCCGGGTCGCCAAACGGCGACGTCAAACCTTCATTTGGTCGCAGTCGCCCGCTGCGACAACCGTGAAACGGCGCCTGAGGCAATATTTGCGCCTCGCCCGCGCGACAGGCGCCGCCGTTCGACCAAAGTCGCTCTCTGCAAATCCGTCGGCCTGCTGTCAGTCTCACCCTCGACGATCCGGCAACAGGATCGCGAGGAAACGGTCGCGAAACGCGACCCTACAGGAAGGGACTGCCCATGACCGACCGCACCATGGATGCGGCGGAGGGCGTGGAACACACGGTCGACAAGAACGACCGGCTCGTGATTCTGGCGTCGTCCGTCGGCACCGTCATCGAATGGTACGACTTCTATCTCTACGGCTCGCTGGCCGCGATCATCACCACCCAGTTCTTCTCGGGGGTGAACGAGACCACCGGCTATATCTTCGCCCTGATGGCCTTCGCCGCCGGCTTTGCGGTCCGTCCGTTCGGCGCCATCGTCTTCGGGCGGCTGGGCGATCTGTGGGGACGCAAGAACACCTTCCTCGTCACCATGCTGCTGATGGGCCTGTCGACCTTCGTGGTCGGCTTGCTTCCGCCCTATGCCGCCATCGGCATCGCCGCCCCGATCATCCTGGTGCTGATGCGCCTGATCCAAGGCCTGGCGCTCGGCGGTGAATACGGCGGCGCCGCCACCTACGTCGCCGAGCACGCCCCGCACGGCAAGCGCGGCTTCTACACCTCCTTCATCCAGATCACGGCGACGGCGGGCCTGGTGCTCAGCCTGTTCGTCATTCTGGGCGTCCGCTACGCCGTCGGCGAGGAAGCCTTCGCCGCATGGGGCTGGCGCATTCCCTTCCTGGTCTCGATCCTGCTGCTGGGCGTGTCGCTGTGGATCCGTCTGAAGCTGGCCGAGAGCCCCTCGTTCAAGCGCATGAAGGCCGAAGGCAAGGGGTCCAAGACCCCGCTGAAGGACAGCTTCATGAAGTGGCCGAACCTGAAGCTGGTGCTGATCGCCCTCGTCGGTCTGACGGCCGGTCAGGCAGTCATCTGGTACACGGGTCAGTTCTACGCCCTGTTCTTCCTGGAGCGGGTGCTGCGGGTCGACGCCACCCTGGTTTACGTCCTGCTGGCTGTCGCCCTGTTGCTGGCCTCGCCCTTCTTCATCTTCTGGGGATGGCTGTCGGACAAGGTGGGGCGCAAGCCGATCATCCTGGCCGGCTGCCTGCTGGCGGCGATCACCTACTTCCCGCTGTTCAACGCCCTGACGGAAGCGGCCAACCCGCGTCTGGCCGCCGCCGCCGCCTCGGCTCCGGTCACGGTCTATGCCGATCCCGCAGACTGCCACCTGCAGTTCGATCCCGTCGGCAAGACGGTGTTCAACCACTCCTGCGACGTGGCCAAGTCCTATCTGGCCAAGGCCGGCGTGACCTACACCAATGTCGCCGCGCCCGCAGGCACGGTGGCCGAGGTCCGCATCGGCGATCAGTCGGTCATCCCCAGCTTCCGCGGCGACGCCATGACCACCGCTGACTTCGCCGCCCAGAAAAAGACCTGGGATGCGGGTCTAGGCGAGGCCCTGACCACCGCCGGCTATCCCGCCAAGGCCGACAGCGCCCTGGTCAACAAGCCGATGGTGGTGCTGATCCTCTTCATCCTCGGCTTCTACGTGACCATGGTCTACGGACCGATCGCGGCGGCCCTGGTCGAGATGTTCCCGACCAATATCCGCTACACCTCGATGTCCCTGCCCTATCACATCGGCAACGGCTGGTTCGGGGGCTTCCTGCCGACCACGGCCTTCGCCATGGTCGCGGCCACAGGCAATATCTACTACGGCCTCTGGTATCCGATTGTGGTGGCGCTCGCGACGGTCGTGCTGGGCTTCCTGCTGGTCAAGGAAGGCAAGGACGTCGATCTGAACGCGTAACGTCTAGAGTTCGCCAGCCTAAGGGGGCGGTCCGGCTTCGGTCGGGCCGCCCTTCTTCTATCGGCCAGTCATCCCGGCCGCAGCCCTCGCGAAGGCGAGGGCGGAGAGCCGGGACCGCCCAGAACACTACGGGCAGCGCTTCTTGCGGTCCCGGATAGCGGCTGCGCCGCTTCCGGGAGGACGGAAGAGGGTGCTGTGATCCCTTTTCTCCCTTGTCCTAAAGCCCCGCTGCGTCCCACATGCCGGTCATGTTCAGCCTCGCGACCCTGGCCCTGGTGGCCGCCTATATGGCGACCCTGTTCGCGGTCGCCTGGTGGTATGAACGCCCGTCGATCAAGACGCGCGGCGGAGCCTTGGGGCCGTCGCTATACGCCCTGTCGCTGGCCATCTATTGCACCTCGTGGACCTATTACGGGGCGGTGGGGACGGCGGCGCGGTCGGCGTGGGAATACCTGCCCATCTATATCGGCCCGGCCCTGGGGGTGACGGTGCTGTTTCCGCTGTGGAAGCGGATCGCGGCGGCGGCCCGGCGCGAGAACGTCGGCTCGATGGCCGACTTCATCTCCTCCCGCTACGGCAAGAGCCCGGCCCTGGGCGCGGCGGTGGCTGTCGTCGCCATCCTGGGGTCCCTGCCCTACATCGCGCTGCAGCTGAAATCCCTGTCGATGGCGGGAGAGATGATCACCGCCGGGACCCCGGTGGCGGGCTCCGAGAGCGTGACGGTTCTGGTCATGGCCGGGGTGCTGGCCGGGTTCGCCATCCTGTTCGGCGCGCGCCGTCCCGACCTGACCGAGCACAATCGCGGCCTGATCCAGGCTATCGGCATCGAGTCCATCGTCAAGCTGGCCGCCCTGCTGGCCGTGGCGATCTTCGCCCTGGTGCTGCTGCGCCACGCCCCCGCCTCAGCGGATATCACCGCCAGCCTGGGCGATCTGGCGCGCTGGCCCGATCTGGACGGACGCTTCTGGGCCATCGTCCTGGTGGCGACGCTGGCTATCTTCTGTCTGCCGCGTCAGTTTCACGTCGCCTTTGTCGAGGGCGGCGACCCGGCCCAGGTGCGGCGCGCGCGCTGGATCTTTCCCCTCTATCTGCTGCTGACCAGCCTGGCGGTCCTGCCTCTGGTGGCGGCGGGCGGCCTGTTCGCGCCAGAGGTCAATCCTGACCTGCTGGTCCTGGCCCTGCCGCTGAACTCCGGCCAGTCGGCCCTGACGGCCATTGTCTTCGTCGGCGGCTTCTCGGCGGCGACGGCCATGGTCATCGTCGAGGCCGTGGCCCTGTCGGCCATGGTGTCCAACAATCTGGTCCTGCCGTTATTGGCCGCCGAACGGCGCCGACGCGGCGAGCGCGCCGGGGACATGGCCCGCGCCATCCTGAACATCCGCCGCCTGGCCATCGTCGCCCTGCTGCTGATGGCCTGGCTCTATTATCAGGCCATGGACCAGTCGCGCGGTCTGGCGGCCATGGGGCTGGTGTCGTTTGCGGCCCTGGCCCAGTTGGCCCCGGCCCTGTTCGGCGCCGTGCTGTGGCGGGGCGGGCGCTCGCGCGGAGCGCTGGCGGGCTTAAGCGTCGGCATGACGGTCTGGCTGGTCCTGCTGGCGGCGCCGCAGTTGGCCCCCGGGTTCGGCCTGAACATTCCGGCCATGTTGGGACTGGCCGATCCCTTCGCGGCCGGGGTCTTCCTCAGCCTGGGCCTGAACCTCGGCGTCTTTGTTCTGGTGTCCAAGCTGAGCCGTCCACGCCTGATCGATCAGGTTCAGGCCCGCGCCTTCGTCGACCGTCTGGGGCCGGACTGGATGGAGGGGCGCGGCGGCCTGGCCGGGGCCTCGGTCGGCGACCTCAAGGCCCTGGTCGCTCGCTTCATCGGCGACGAGCGCGCCGAGCGCGCTTTCGCCGCCTGGGCGCGCGAAACCGAGATACGCCTACGCGACGCCGACCCCGCCGACGCCGGCCTGGCCCGCGCCGCAGAGCGGATGCTGGCCGGGGCCATCGGCGCCGCCTCGGCCCGGCGCGTGCTC
>MCHG01000427.1_pt1 | contig 12501 bp, 9 predicted proteins | sample 787351 | NCBI WGS metagenome assembly MCHG01 (sample SAMN05430296, study PRJNA330682) | permafrost metagenome | biome: Cold desert; feature: permafrost; material: soil; isolation source: enrichment culture inoculated with soil incubated with H2/CO2 at 20 degrees... ... | reverse complement strand
AATTTTTCACGAAAATATAGAATTAAGTGCTTTTATTTGGAATTTAAAGCATTTTAAATGATTTTGGCATAAGCTCAGCTAACAAGGTAATGCAAAATCTTTTCTGGATAAAAAATGAAAAGCAAAACCTTAAAGATTTATAACCTGACAGGCAAAAGTATACTGAATGAGTTTTCGAAGTAGAGTGAGCTTGCAAGATGAAATGAGAGGAATAATTGAAGAACCCCTTCTTCATCTAGTGCCAAAAAGTTTTGATTATGTTGGAGATGTGGCAGTAATCTCTATTCCCCCTGAACTTGCGGCTTACAGAGGGGCTATTGCCACAAAGTTATTCTCTATGAGAGGCAACACGCGAGCTGTTCTTGATAAAGTGAGTAAACTTGAAGGAGATCACAGAGTTGCTGACTTCGAGCTTCTTCTTGGAGAGTCCACAGAAACCATTCACAGGGAAAACGGTTACACCTATAAACTGGATTTAAAAAAAGTCTTTTTTAATCCCCGCCTGTACTCGGAAAGAGAAAGGGTAGCCGCAAAAATTACCCCTGGAGAATGCATTTTAATTCCTTTCGCAGGTGTGGGCCCTTTTGTGCTCCCTGCTGCAGGAAAAGGGGCAAAAGTGTATGCTGTCGAAATAAATCCCGATGCATGCGCCTGCCTACAGGAAAATATTCGGATTAACAAGCTTGAAAGGCAAGTGACAGTTATTCAAGGAGATTTTGAGGACATCGCGGAGGCAAAAGATCTTCAGCTTCCTGAAAGCGGGTTTGACAGGGCTATTGTGCCGACACCTTACGGCATGGACCATTTCCTTGGCCGAGTCTCAAAGTTTGTTAAGAAAGGCGGGTACATTCATTTTTACACTTTCAAAGCCGAGTCCCAAATTCCAGGACTAATTGAGGAGTATGAAAAAATGGGACTTGAAGTGGAATTATACAGACGGAGCGGAAATATTGCTCCAGGCATCAGCAGGTGGGTCTTTGATCTGATTAATAAATAAAAGATGGTGAAGTATTGAAAAAGAAATAATTTTCTCGGAACATTTGCTTGTTCACGATTTTAAAACCCGGTCCCTATCTCCGGTCGCGTAGCGAACGGCTTTTTCAGAACGCAAATTCGAAAAACAATATCTGCATACCAGATCATATGAACGCCATTGATAACAAACTGTGAAGTAAATTTCACTTTTTCTCCATTTTAGCCTTAAGAGCCTTAATATTTTGTCCAGTTGTCTTGAAATTCGGATGAGCAGAACCAAATTTTATTTCAAGTATTTTAAGGGAGCGTTCAAACAAAGGTGAAGCTTCTTCATTTCTTCCAATGTGGTAGTAAAGACTTGCTAGATTGTTTAGGGTTGTTGCAACATCTGGGTGTTGCGGACCCAGCACCTTTTCACGAATGTCAAGTGCCCTTTGATAAAGTGAAAGCGCTTTTTCGTAATCTCCTATCTGAGTATAGAGTAGTGCGAGATTGTTTAGGATTATCGCAACATCGGGGTGTTCTGAACTCAGAACCTTTTCATGAATTTCAAGTGCCCTTTGGAAAAGTAGGAGTGCTTTTTCGTAATCTCCCATCTGACGATAGAGTGCAGCGAGATTGTTTAGGGTTATTGCAATTTCGGGGTGTTCTGAACTCAAAACCTTTTCACGAATGTCAAGTGCCCTTTGATAAAGTGGGAGTGCTTTTTCGTAATCTCCCACCATATAAGAGAGTCTTCCGAGATTGTTTAGATTTATTGCAACTTCTGGGTGTTGCGGACCCAGAACCTTTTCATTAATGTCAAATGCCCTTTGAGAAAGTGGGAGTGCTTTTTTGTAATCTCCTAGCTTATAATAGAGTACTGCAAAATCGTTTAGGGTTAATGCAACATCTGGGTGTTGTGGACCCAGAACCTTTTCACGAATATCAAGTGCCCTTTGAAAAAGTAGGAGTGCTTTTTTGTAATCTCCCATCTGACGACAGAGTCCGGCAAAATTGTTTAGGGTTGTTGCAACTTCTGGGTGTTGTGGACCCAGAACCTTTTCATAAATGTCAAGTGCCCTTTGAGAAAGTAGGAGTGCTTTTTCATAATCTCCCATCTGACGATAGAGTCTGACGAGATTGTTTAGGATTATCGCAACATCGGGGTGTTCAGGTCCAAGTTTTGATTCCAGAATTTGCAGCATTTCTTCATACATAGGGACAATTAATTGCCAGAATGCTGCTCTGTCGAATGGATCTGAAGCAACAACAAACCAATGGAGCAAATCTTCTGCTTCTAGTGATTCTTTTGCGTGGTAGAAGGATTCGGCTAAGGCGGTTTCATGTTCTCGAGTGATTGCCTTAATGTCTATGTTATTGAGTTTATTGCCGTAATACTCATTTATGGCTTTATGAATTCTTTTTACTGAATCTGGCCTTTTCTTTACCTGAGTTTTTTGAAGACAGTCCTGCATTAACTGATGCATTTTCTGCTTATTGCTTTCGCCTTTTCCAATAAAAGAAAAACTGCAGAAGTCTTCATAATTACATGTGGGATATCCTGTATTGAATTCTTTAACCAGGTATTTAAAAAGGTCATAGTCCCAAAAATGAGGGATGGAAAGAACTTTTAATGAATCCTTTTCTTCAGTACTTAAAAATCTGAAGAATCTGCGCGCAATATCTTGATGATTATTCCCAAAATCCTCAGGTTTTGGCTTCTCACCTGTTTTTGTAATTTTTCCATAAGTATCTGCCGATAATTCCAAATAATAAGGAACGCCTTTACTCCCACAAAATATGGCTTCCTGTATTTCTTTATAAGTAATTCCCCTATACTCAAGGTATTCGATGCAGTATTTTTTAAAGAGTTTCTCTACCTCATACTGGGTTAGATATTTGTCCCATTCATTGTCTATCTCTTTCCATTGAAGTGCTTCTCTACCGCAAATAACCCACAGTACATTCTTTGACAAGCGAGTAATTAGCTCTTCTCTAATCCACTCATCACGGAAATTGATTTCATCCCTATGATTTACCCACAGAGCTTCATATGTGTCTATAAACAATACTGCAATTTTTGAAGAATTTTTCAGATAATTATTGAGGTCTTGTGCCCAGAAATAAGGAAGCATTTCTTCTATTTCCAAAGGTTCTTTTTCTGGAAGCTGTTTGAGTTCTTCTTCTCCTCTTTTTGTCCACCATTTTCTAAGATGATCAGGGAGACTATTGAGTAGAAATCTTCCAACATAAGGCACTATACCGAAGTAAGGTATTTGACTTACAACTTCAAAAAGATCATCAGAAGCATTGTTACCTTCAAAAAGCAGGTAGTTGTCTTTCCTAAGGGGAATTTCCGGATTTGTCTTTTTCCAGTAAACAGCATGTGCGATTTCAAAAGCAGGAAAGTCTATTTTAAATTTCTCTTGTAAATCGTATTTTAAGGTTACCAAAAAAGTATTTTTTTCTCTGTATTTGTCCAATTGCAGGTCTATTGAAGTCCAGATTATTTCCTGCTGTAGAATTGAAGACAAGGTGACGTCTTGATTTTTATTTTTTTGGTTATATGCTTCTAAGTACTTAATAAATTCTTTTCTTAAACTTGTCTTTCCAATACCGGCAACTCCATGATAAACCAGGACACTGAATTCTTTTTGCCCAATATTATTTACAGCTTCTTTGAAGGTTTGAATATGATCTTCTCTATCAACAAAAGGATATTGTTTAAAATGATTTTTTGGGGTAATTACCATGCAATTCCTCTAAAAAATAGTCGCGAAATCAAAGATATTCGGTTTGTTAACGTATTTTCAACTTGTTCTATATTACTCTGCTGAAATCTTTCAATTTCAAAAATCAGACAAATTCTTCCCACAAATAAGTTAAACTAACCAAAAAATTTTTAACCTTTCCGGGATGGATATATAATATACTCAAAAAATTGTACGTTTTTGGGGGTGGTTAATACGGATAGTGCTAACATTACCCGTGATGGAGGTAATTGTTTTGAATTCGCGGATGACCTGAATACAGTTAAAGAATCTAAGTTAAGTGAAATATGGAAAAGATGTGCAAATTATATTCTTGAAGGCAAAAGGATCTGTTTAGAGAGGGCATCTCTTGAGTATTTTGAAAGAAAAATATCACGCCTTGTTCTGGCATTTGTGGATGTGGTTGCTAACAAAGTGGTCAAAGCTAACGAATATACTGTGGGATTGTGCTTCCTCATACCCGTTGTAACATTTATTTCGGTCCTCTTCATATATATTCTGCATTTCCTGCGGGGCATTCACTATGTACTGGCAGATAAGATTTTTGTGGAAGGCACTGCAGCAGATAAGGAGTAATTCTCCCATTTTTCTTATTATCAGTAAATATATTTCATTTTCAGACGTTTTTCTATATGCTGGATCGTCTGAAATTCAGCTCCGCCAGCTTCTTTACATTTCTCGTAAAGGCCAATTAAATTAGTTCTTGTGATATTGAAATTGGGGTTTTCGGGGTCGTATTCTTTTTCGATTATATCCAGAGTTTTTTCGTAGAGCCTGGTTGCGGTTTCTGTACGCAGGCAAGCCTGGGAAACAGGTTCATTTGGGCGGGGAGTATTCAAATATGAAATACCAACCGGCTAATGGAGCACGACCAATCAATCCTGAGGACCATGAATTTCTGAATTTGACATTCGTTTTGGAATCGAAACACCAGGATTTGAACTTCAGAGTAATTGAATATCTGGATTTTAAGTCAATATTGCCATTATCGATTGTAAAATTAATGCAGTTTTAAAACCGCCTACTCCAATCATTTTTAATATATCTTCTCAATTAATACAAATATATGATAATCCTGCATGCAGGAAGGGTCGGAAAACAATTTTTCTTATGGGGTGAAAGCCCAGCCGAGAAGGAAATTCCTGCTGTTCGGCGTGGGAGAAAACCAAAAAACCAGGTTGCAAAGCCTTACCCTTACGATTCCGACTCTGATAACCTGTCTTCTACACTTGACTTGTTTCCATTAGGTACTGAGCGGAGAGAGACGGAGAATATTAACGTTTGGATGCCAACAATAGGCGGGAATCCGGTTCCTTCCAGCTCTCTAGTTGCTGAAATCCCGACTTCGAAAGCAGAACTTACACTGACTCCCTGGACTGTTCATGCATACCCTCTGGATGCTGAAGAAGCCATGATTCTTCTATGCGCCTGCATGGGGAAACGGGTTCTGGCTCCCGGTATAATCTCAGGAAATGACCTTATCTGGTGGGCAGAAGCCCTGAAATTTGCAGGTTCTCTGGTAGCCGGACAGAAATATCTGCCTGGCTTTAGGGGTGAAGACGGCGAATACAGAGCTTTATGGGAGCCCGTATTTGCCGGAGAAGATGCAGGAGAGCTGGCAAAGCTGGCAAAGCAAATGCCTCCTGCTGCAAGGGCTCTTACTCCTGAGGTTTCGACCAGGCCGCCGGAAATGCCTGCGATTTTAGTGGCAAGGCAATTTATCGAAGACTATCTTGACCGGATAGTCCGCTCTGAGCTAGGGAAAAAAGGACTTCCAAAAGAGATACGTAAAAAAGCATCCTTTTCCAGCGTCCACGATGCCTGGGTTTCCGCTCTGCAAAGTCCGGAAGGGCTGATCTATGGAGATGAAAAAGAACTTCTGCAGCTTGCGGCCCGAACCCGTGAGTGGCAGCGCCCCCTCACCATCCTTACCACTTCCCCTTTCAGATTCTGCTTCCGTCTGGAAGAACCCATTGAGGAAGAAGAAACTGAAGAGAATGAACGGACAGGAATTGAAGAGAATGAACGAGCAGGAATTGTAGAGAATGAACGGGCAGGAATTGTAGAGAATGAACGGGCAGGAATTGTAGAGAATGAACGGGTAGGAACAGTTGATAGGAGAAAGGAAAACAAAAGAAGCAGGGGAGGAATAGCTGACGTAGAAATTTACGGGGATATGTGGTATGTCCGATACCTGCTCCAATCCTATGAAGACCCAAGCCTCCTGATCCCTGTGAAAGATGCCTGGAAACCAAAAAAGGGCAGCCCGTTAAAAAGGTATGACGTGAAAAATATTCGCCAATTTCTTCTCTCTTCCCTCGGACAAGCTGCCAGTATCAGCGCAGGAATTGCTTCAAGCCTTGAATCTCCCGATCCGTCGGGATATTCCCTGGATACGAGAGAGGCATACAGCTTCCTGACTGAAAGTGCAGTTGATTTAAGCCAGGCAGGTTTCGGGTTACTTCTACCGGGTTGGTGGACCCGTAAAGGTACAAAAACCCACTTAAAAGCCCAGGCTAAGGTAAAGGGCAAGAAATTACAGATCGGAAGCGGGCTGACCCTCGAAAAAATTATCAGTTTTGACTGGGAAATTGCCCTCGGAGACAGGGTGCTGACAGTCAAAGAGCTGCAAGCCCTTGCAAAGCTCAAAGCTCCGCTTGTGAAAATCCGCGGGCAGTGGGTCGAGGTAAATGATGCGGAAATCCGGGCTGCTCTTGAGTTCTGGAAGAAGAACCCACATGGAGAAGCAAGTCTGCGAGATGTTATAAAGCTGGCAGTTGGGGCTTCTGAAAAAGCCGGAGGTTTGGACTTTGAAGGGCTTAATGCAAGCGGCTGGATCGGAGAATTAATCAGCCACTTAAAGGACAAAGCCGGATTTGAAGAACTTCCGGCTCCCAATGGTTTTTCAGGAACCCTTCGACCCTACCAGTTCCGTGGTTACTCCTGGCTTGCTTTCCTGAAGCAGTGGGGCATAGGAGCCTGCCTTGCAGACGACATGGGACTTGGCAAAACCATTCAGACTCTTGCTCTTATCCAGCATGATTTAGAACAGGTTGAGGGACTTGAAGCCCCAAAACCAGTTCTTCTGGTCTGTCCGACTTCTGTTATCAATAACTGGAAAAAAGAGGCTTCTCGCTTTACCCCGAAACTTTCTGTAATGGTCCACCACGGAATCAGCCGGAAAAAGGAAGAGGAATTCAAAAAAGAAGCAATGAATCATGCTATTGTTATCTCAAGCTATGGGCTTTTGCAGCGGGATGCCAAGTTTTTGCAAGGCGTTCCCTGGGCCGGAGTGGTACTTGATGAATCCCAGAACATCAAAAATCCGGAAACTAAACAGGCAAAGGCAGCCCGGGCTCTGAAAGCTGACTACCGTATAGCTCTTACAGGGACTCCGGTTGAGAATAATGTAGGAGACCTCTGGTCCATCATGGAGTTTTTAAACCCCGGGTTCCTCGGCAGCCAGGCAGGTTTCAAGCGGAATTTCTTTATTCCCATCCAGGCCGAAAGAGATCAGGAGGCTGCAAGGAGGCTAAAAGAAATTACCGGCCCCTTCATCCTGCGCCGCTTGAAGACCGACAGTTCGATTATCTCCGACCTTCCGGAAAAAATGGAGATGAAAACCTATTGCACGCTGACAAAAGAGCAGGCTTCTCTCTATGCTGCAGTCCTCGAAGACATCGAAGAAGCAATGGAAGAAGCTGAAGAAGGCATCCAGAGAAGAGGTATAGTTCTATCCGCCCTTTCCAGGCTCAAGCAAGTCTGCAACCACCCTGCACAGTTTTTGAAGGACAACTCCGGCATCCCTGGCAGGTCAGGAAAACTTGCAATGCTTACCGAAATGATGGATATGGTCCTGGAAAACGAGGAAAAAGCCCTTGTTTTTACCCAGTTTGCGGAGATGGGCAGAATGCTAAAAGAGCACCTGCAGGCAAGCTTCGGCTGTGAAGTCCTTTTCCTGCACGGCGGGGTTCCCAGAAAGCAGCGGGACCGGATGATTGAGCGCTTTCAGGAAGGAAAAGAATACCTCCCTATATTTGTCCTTTCCCTCAAAGCCGGAGGTACGGGGCTTAACCTGACAGGAGCCAACCACGTTTTCCACTTTGACCGCTGGTGGAACCCGGCTGTAGAAAACCAGGCAACTGACAGGGCATTCCGTATAGGACAGACAAAAAACGTTGAGGTGCACAAGTTCATCTGCGCAGGCACGCTTGAAGAAAAAATCGATGAGATTATCGAGCGTAAAGTGCAAGTCGCAGAGAACGTTGTCGGGACAGGCGAAGCTTGGCTGACAGAACTTTCCAACGAGGAATTGAAGGACGTTTTTGCTCTTCGAGAAGAAGCGGTAGGTGAATAAAATGGCAGCTTACTGGGACGGTTATGGTCATTATGAACCCTCAAAACCAATTGGGGTCAAAGGGGGAATCAAGGCACAATCCAAACGTGGGAGCTTTGCCCAGAGCTGGTGGGCAAAACGCTGGATTAAAACCCTTGAAAACTTTAATATGGGAGCCAGATTGGGCCGCGGAAAGAGCTATGCCCGCAAAGGTCAGGTAACCTCCATAAAAATAGAGGCCGGGCTTGTAAGGGCAAAAGTCCAGGGTTCAAAACCCAAGCCCTATGAAGTAACAATAAAAGTACGGACCCTGACCGGTTCGGAATGGGAACTCCTTGCAGAAAAACTTGCCTTGAAACCTATTTTTGCAGCAAAGCTCCTCGCAGGCGAGATGCCTGAAGATATCGACACCGCATTTAAGGAAATCGGGCTCTCCCTCTTTCCTGAAACGCTCGATGACCTTGAAACCGACTGCTCCTGCCCGGACTGGTCAAACCCCTGTAAACACATTGCAGCCGTCTACTACCTGCTCGGTGAAGAATTTGACAGGGACCCTTTCCTTATCTTTAAACTGAGGGGTGTGGACATGGACGATTTTATGTCCATTCTCGGTAAGAGCTCAGGCCCGGAAAATCTGAGCCAGGTGGCAGAAGCCAGGGTCTTTTTAGAAGGGCCTGATGGTGAGAAAGGAACCGAAGCTGAGGCTGAAATAACTCCTTTTTCCCCTGAGCAACTGCCCCTTGATCCGGAAGCCTTCTGGGGCAGGCCCACCGAAAACCCCGAAGAGGAAAAAACCTCTTCTCTTGAGGCTCACATCCCTCCGGTTCCAGCCGCCCTTCCAAAAAGGCTTGGGAAATTTCCATTCTGGAGCGGCGAAGAGGATTTGCTTGATGCGCTGGAGGAAATCTACAAAAAGGCTTCTCCTGCAGGGATGATGATCTTCCTTGGAGAACGCAAATAAATTCTTTTGCACTTTTTTTGTTGGGGCAATTTGCTGGTCTCTGAAGGGAAAGATCTCCAGAAAACACTCTGATTATCGTGGTTCTTTAAGAGGCTGTCTTAAAATTAAATTTGATTCTATAATTGGGATAAAATACTATCCTATATGGTCAATGTGTACCTGAATTTCGGAAAAAATTAATATCGGAATTTAAAGTTAAATTCCTCATTATCCCTTCACCAGTGTTCTTTTACATATTCTTCATTACATAGCCTGTAACTGCATTCCCAACTTCTATTGTACTTGCCGTACCTCCCAGGTCAGGAGTGATTATCTTTTTCTGAAGCACATCGGCTATTGCCTTATCGATTACCTGAGAGCGCGGTTCACCCATCCATTCCAGGAGCATCTTTACGCAAAGAATTGCAGCAAGCGGATTTGAAATACCCCTTCCTGCAATATCGGGTGCACTTCCATGTACTGGTTCGAAAAAAGCATATTTTTCCCCTATGTTGGCACTTGGGACAAGGCCAAGGCTTCCTACAAGAGCTGCACACATATCACTCAAAATATCTCCGAAGAGGTTCGTTGTAACCACAACATCGTATTTTTCAGGGTGCATCATAAGGCTGTAAGCCATTGAATCGACCAGCATATCGCCATACTCCACGCCATGAGCACTGGCAGTCTGCCTGCAAACATCAAGGAAAAGCTTATCGGATTTCAGGACATTGGATTTGTGGACAATAGTAATTTTGTTCTTTCTTTTTTTCGCGAGTTTGCATGCGTATTCTGCAATCCTTTCAGAGCCTTTCCGGGTGATGATTCTTTTTGTCCAGGAGAGATCATACCCTATTTCCTCAATCCCCGAGTACAGCCCTTCAGTGTTTTCCCTAACAATAATAAAATCAAAATCGCTTCTCCCGATAACGCCAACTACGCCTGGGAGGGGTTTTACAGGCCTTACATTGGCATAAAGGTCCAGTTCCTTTCGAATGGTCAGAAGCACGCTTTTGTAATTGGGATCCGGCACAGTTGTGACTGCTCCGAAAAGGACCGCATCACATCCTTTTATGGTTTCGAGATCCTCATTCGACATCGAAGTCCCTGTTCTCTCCCACCTGGCATAGCCCAGTTCAATAGGTACTTTCTCAATCTCAAGTCCAAAAGCATCAAGAACTTTGACAGCTTCGGGGATCACTTCTCTGCCGATCCCATCACCTTCGATTACAGCCAGTTTCATGCTAACTGCATCTATAGCTTGAGGTATATGAATCTGGCGTAACTTTTTCAGATCTGGAAGTGCTTTTTCAGATCCAGAGAAGGTGTTCGGCAAGGATTTTTGCGCCAAGCCCTATAAGGATCAGGCCGCCTAGAATTTCTACTTCGTTCTCAAAGAAGTGACCTATCCTATACCCGAGGATCGCTCCGCAAAAAGACATAAAAAAGGTTACACAGCCTATAATAATCGCAGGTTCAAGAATAGGCGTCTTGAGAAATGCAAAACTAATTCCTACAGCAAGTGCGTCTATACTTGTTGCAACTGCGAGCACAAAAAGCACCGAATAACTGAGGGTACCTACCTTTCCTTCCGAGCTTCCGTAAAGAGCTTCGTAAATCATTTTGATCCCGATAAAAGCAAGAAGTCCAAAGGCAATCCAGGGAGCATAGGCCGCAACAAAGCCGCTTACTGTGTTTCCTCCAAGCCAGCCCAGTACAGGCATGAGAGCCTGAAAGCCTCCGAAAAAAAAAGCCAGCTTAAGAGCATCATTGACCCGAAAAGGCCGTATCGTGGTACCGCTAGACATTGAAACTGCAAAAGCGTCCATTGAAAGCCCTAAAGCTAAAAGAAAATCAGTTAGAAAAGACATAGAGTAATACTCCACATTCGTTTTACAATAAGATTTTTTGTGACAGATCACTTAGGAATAGCTAGAAAATAACTTCGAGTTTTCACTTTGGGAATAGCTCTATAATTCCATTTCCCTAAATAATCATCAAAGACAATATCGGTAACCAAATACATGAAATTATATTTTTGTCATTCCTTAGCATATGAGGCCATATGAGAACCTAAACCTTAACGCTCTCATTTACCGTGACCCTGGTATAACATATCACATAACATGTATATTGGATTTAAAAGTATGGGCTGCTTGTGATCACATACTGAAGAGAATAGTGCGAAATTGCGAGAAGATGGATCGGTGGGTTAGTCACAGTTTAAAGAACGAAATGGTTTCAATTTTGGAATAAAAAAGAGATAAAGGGAGGCTCTAAAGCTTTAAAGTTCAGTCCCTATTTTCAAGTTTCTGGAAGCCCTTCTGCCTGTCTCTTGAACCATCTCAGCCCTAAGTATCTCGAGATAAGCCCTTGATTCTGAAAGGACCCTAATGCTATTGTTTAGCTTGGCTAAATGTCTTATCTGAGTTTCAAGCTCTTCGCTATCACCCTCTTCAGGGACTTCTTCGATTGGCAACGATTCGCCGTGTAATTCAATAGCGAAAAGCACATTGTTTATCATCAGATCGAATTTTGATATGCTTTTGTCAAGCACCACACTATGGTGAGTTTCTCTGTCTTCGAAGCTCAGAAATTCTCCTGAGAAGTCGTTTATTCCTGCTTCGGTTGTATTATGAATTGATTTTTTGAGTTGTTCGAGTATCTCAGTCATATTGTACACTCCTTTTCAAAAATCAAAAGGTGCAGATTTGGGAGTCTGATTCTTCTTATCCTTATGAAATTCGATACAAGATCTTTCACGCCTGGACAAAAGTTCAGATTTGGGGGTCTGCTATTTCTTATCCTTCTGAAATTCAATACAAGAATATTTCACAAATGGATAAAAGTTCAAATATTGGGGTCTGACTCTTATTATCCTTTTTGAAATTCAATATAAGAATATTTCACAACCGTATAAAACTTAAAGAAATTAAGTTCCTTATTTAAGTTGAATGACTCGTAGCTTGCTACAGGAAGGAAACTTCCCCAAGAACCGCTGGTTAATTAACTAATTTATATTTTTAGCTGAGGTTTTGCCAAAATTGACAAAAATACTCTAAAAACTGAGAAATTGACTATAAATACTTATTTTGCCAAAATATTACATTTAAACCCTCTATTCACAACATGAAAACACCGAAGGACACGGAAATACTTGATCAAGATTTATTAACCACGGAAAACACAGAAAGCACGGAAAAACTGTGCCCGTGTTTCCTTTATTTCCGTGTTTTTCCGTGCTTTCCGTGGTTTATTTTTTCGTTTTTAAACGATTAAAAATCTCTTCATTTAGAATTATTGACATAATGCTGCGCTAAATTGTTTTTAAGTTGTTTAAACGAAAATTTTTTCCAAAATAAGCTATACTACTAAATATTATTGGAAAATAAGGAATATTGTGGAAAATGGCAAAACCTCAGCTACCTTTGTACTGTCAATGGAACTAAGGCATGCAAACCACTGCATCTATAAAATAAGATATCACATAGTTTTTT
>MCHG01000426.1_pt1 | contig 12515 bp, 8 predicted proteins | sample 787351 | NCBI WGS metagenome assembly MCHG01 (sample SAMN05430296, study PRJNA330682) | permafrost metagenome | biome: Cold desert; feature: permafrost; material: soil; isolation source: enrichment culture inoculated with soil incubated with H2/CO2 at 20 degrees... ... | reverse complement strand
CGCAATTATGGAGTATTATTTCAAAAGCACCATCATCAAAAATTGTCAAAAGATAATGTCGACCTGCCGAAAGTAGGTTATTAAGGATCAATTTATCCTATTTGTAGAATCAAATAGACTTTTACGACGCTCTCTAAATAAGGAAGAAATATTGAAGAAACTTAAAGAGGGCCTGGCTAAAAAACAGGAGCAGCTTAATAGGTTGGCAGAAAATATTAAAAAATTAGAAAAAGAGTAAGCTTTCAAGCAGTAACTTGTTTATCTCACTGACTACCCAATTAATCTTTTATTGTTGTTAACTTCATGGAATTATATGTTTTCTCCATGAATTTTTGAAAGAGTTGTATACTAATTTTCGGGGTAATAATAAATGCCATTCTTTTGTCTATGTTACCCCGGCTTTTTTTCTGTTATTATTCAGAAGAAGAGCGGGGCAGCAGATCAAAACGAGATTAATCAACAACTTCAACAGGTAGATATAATTCACTTTCCAGCAGGAACCTACACACTTACTGATTCTATTATCCTTCAGTTTAATGTGGGGTCGTGGGCGTGAGCAATTGAAAACCGTAAGCACAAGAATCTCTATACATTTTCCTCAAATATGGAGGATGTACTCGCTTTTGTGGAATTGATCAATAACTCAAGGACACGACCCGGGAACTCCGGTACAATCAATGTATACAATACCCTTATCAGTTGTCTGAATTTCGTTAAAAGCATGTCCTTCGCCTTGGGTGAATTCGCATCCAACCCATGTGCATTTTATTCCTGCTTTTTCTGCGTTGTTATGGAGATCCTGGGAGAAACCTGAGCAAACATAACTAGACGTGTATGCTTTCTCATCTGTTTTATCGGCTTTTACAAAGGTAAGAACTTGGTTATATGTGGGATTAGTTGCGTTTTCATAATTAGTCAATGTGATTTTTTGACCTGTAGTTAATACCTCTTATATGTTCCCGTCGCAAGGATGATAGGAAGTTATCCCATTGCCTCAAGTTGTTGTGAGGGCTGGATTCGTAGGAGTAGGAATGATTGGATCCGGAGTTACAGGAGCGGAATCGCTGTTTCTGCCGTGATGTGGATAGTATTTACGGTGATAGCGTGATGGAACGCTTACTTTAGGGCACTTTCCACGGTTACTATCTATACAGTGTTGCATAGTTGTTTCCTGTACATGTTCCACAGTTGTTTCCCGTACATGAATTGCCGGAAGAGCACGACGAAGAGCCGGTACAAACTGCGGAAGCTGTTTGAATGCTTACACACAGCATAATAAGAGGAGTTAAGAAAAGTATATGAGGTTTCATTCATTATTTACCTCAAATGTCATGAGGTAAAATTATATAAATAGTTAATTTAAAATTTTATAAAGTTAAAAAGGAGTTAATTTTATTTTCTCTTTTTTCTCGTTTTCCGATTATATATAAATATTTATTATTGTTAATGCCGCTAATACTGTAACGCGGTTTACCTGAAAATCAATAGGCTTTAAATCTTTAGTTGGTTAAAATAGAACTCTAACCATAGTGTATGTTATACTTGATTTTGGGCTCCAAATGTGGAAGTCCTATAAATTTAGAGTAAGTTGCCCTGAATGACAACAAAAACCTGTATCAATTTTGTGTTTTTACGCAAACACTTTTATTAAATTTGTAGCTTCCCTCATGAATTTTGATGCACAACGATAGTAACGTCCTTGCCAGAAGGAAGATCAAGTAAGAGTAAACGCCAGAGTACCTAAAAGTCTGTAATAGGAAACCGAAAAAAATACGCTGAAATAGACAAACTAAGAACTGATCTAGATAAACGCCTCTCATGCAGTGAGTTGGATGTACTTCAAGTGAAGACCAAAGGTCTTCAAGCACTGCAAGAGAGGGGTGCCAGAATCCAGCCTTAAACCGAAAGGCTGAAAACTACAATATATGCGCCCAATACTTCAAATCGAAAGCACTAAAACTCTTGACCTCGATAGTCCCGAAATATCAAAATCTCGTAAATGGTGGAAATTCTGGTAAAGTACCATATAATATAAGATTAACTCAATATTTTTATTTAAGTCTTAACAAATTTTTACCTTGTTTGCATAATTTAGAACATTGTTCTTTTAATTTTTCTTTACTGAAAGGTTTATCCTGTGATGCGGTTTCTATTTTACCACGTTTTATTTGATCAGGCTTTTTATTTGGTTTTTCTTTACTGAAAGGTTTATCCTGTGACGCAGTTTCTATTTTACCACGTTTTATCTGGTCATGCTCTTTACGGGATTTCTGTTTAGAAGTTTTTTTAGACATTGTCAAACACCTGAAAAATTTAATCAGTTCTTTTGTTTTGCACCCTTATTATTAATAAACGTTACCATTTGGCTTCTTGTAGAGTTATTTAGATTGAAGTCAATGATGCCATATTAAAACTAATTATATAATATAATCTATTACTAAAATCAATATCAATACCCTGAAAATCACGCTCCCCTGGAACTAAATATTTTTAATTTCTTAGACTGAAGTTAGACAGTTGGACCTGAATGGACTCTGCAATTTTTTCTAGTTTTGGCGATCTTGTACCGTGTTTAATTAACGCTTCGATTTCCTGCGGATTTAATGTTTCCTCGAGTGCTAATTCTAATATCCTGTCCACATATATTGTTTAAGGGGTCTATTGTTATGGATTTAACGGCTTAATAAGTTCAACCGAGTACTTATCTGTTCTTTAATCAGGTCAAGGTTTTTTTCTGGCTTCCTTTTCCCTTGCCTGTTTTTCTTCCAACTCCCTAATTTCATCATTAAGGCTATTTCACTGGCTTTAGATAAGGCTTGCATAAATATATTGCTGTAATTGTAGGTCGAGGCAGCATACCTCCACTCTGGTTTCCCTATTCTTTATGCTGCATCTTTTTAATCGAAGATGCGGGATAAGTCAAACAAAATCAGGTATTTCCAGCTATTTCGACTTCAAGCCCTTTTCTTCTACCCTAATCCCTTTCAAAACTTCCTTAACAACTGTCGCCATCATCAAGTCCTCATAGCGGAGCAAAATTACAAACATAAATAGTCCTCTTGAGCGAAGCGAAAAGGACCTCGTGCTGTTGCACTTGCAGTGCAACTAAAAGAAAAATCATAGATTTTTCTGGTCCCGAAGCGAAACTCGGGCGAGGCGCAATTCGGGCAAGGTGCAATTCGGGCGGCACAGGAAAACTTATACGAAAAGCCTCTATTATATCCTCTTTATGAAACAGGATATGTCAAGTGCCGACGTTGCTGCAGTTGTTGCCGAGCTGTCAGCGGGTCCGAAGTCCATTATTGATGCGAAGATCGGGAAAATCTATCAGCCAGCTAGTGAGGAGATTCGCATCAACCTTTACGTTTATCATCATGGCAGGGACAACCTGATTATTGAGGCTGGGAAGCGCATTCATCTAAGTAAACACTTCAGGGCAAGTCCTGATCTTCCCCAGTCTTTTCCAATGCTACTTAGAAAATACCTGGCAGGGGGCAGGATCGTCTCTATAGAGCAGCATGATTTTGATAGAGTTGTGAAAATAGGGGTTGAGAGGGCAGGAGTAAGAAGTACTCTTATTGTGGAGCTTTTTGCGCGGGGGAACGTGCTTATTGTTGATTCGGAAAACAAAATTATCCTGCCTATGAATCCTATAACCCTTAAGGACAGACGGCTCAGGAGCGGAGAGACTTACGAACTTCCTGAGGCACAGCTGAGCCCTATAGAAGCTAAGGTTTCGGACCTTATGCAGGCTTTTTCAAGTTCTACGGCTGATATTGTCCGGACAATTGCTACAAGGTTCAATCTCGGAGGAGTTCTGGCAGAAGAAGTCTGTTCCAGGGCAGGAATTGATAAATTTAAGCTTTCAAAAGAAGCATCTGAAGAAGATGCCTCTAAGATATCCGATGCAATGCATGATCTATTTTCTCCACTCTTCAGGGTAAAGGTTGCATGTAAGAGAGAATCTGGAATTGAAACCGAGGTTGGAGTCGAAAGTGAACTTAAACCTGAAGCTGAAGTTAAAACCGAAACTTGGACTGAAACAGGAACCGAAACTGAAACTGAAACTGAAACGGGAACTGAAACTGCAATAGGAACCGGAGCTGAAACCGGAACTGAAACCGGAATTGAAGCTGAAGCTCCTAAACTCAAACCTCAGCATGTGAAAAAAGAAATTAACGGAAAAATGGAAACCTTCGATGTGCTGCCTTTTGATCTTACCCGCTATTCCGAGTACGAAAAAGAGTATTTTGATTCCTTTAATACGGCACTTGATGAGTTCTTCGGGAAAAAGTCGCTGGAACAGGTCGCAGAGATAAAAGAGGCCGAGAAGAAGGAGAAAAACCTTGGCGTTTACGAAAGACGGCTTCTCCAGCAGGAAGAGAGCCTTGCGAAGTTCGAAAAAGAAATTGAGAAGAATAATGCAATTGCAGAGATAGTCTATGCCAATTACCAGATTATCGAAGAACTGTTTTCCGTGCTCAATGGTGCAAGGGCAAAGGGTTATTCCTGGGATGAGATCCGCTCTATTCTGAAACAGGCAAAAAAGACAGTACCTGCTGCGCAAAAGATCACTAATATTGACCAGAAAACCGGAACTGTAACTGTGGATCTTGATGGCAGGAGCGTTAACCTTGATATCCGGAAGACAGTGCCGCAGAACGCTCAGGAATACTATGAGAAGGTCAAAAAATTTAGCAGAAAGAGAGAAGGGGCTCTCAAAGCTATCGAGGATACCAGAAAGGCCATGCTGAAAAAGGCTGCTTCAAAAGCTGCAAAGGCAGGGAGGAAACTTCAAGCATCCAAGAAAAAGCATTGGTACGACCGTTTCAGGTGGTTTGTATCTTCGGATGGTTTTCTGATTGTAGGAGGCAGGGATGCCGATACCAATGAGGAAGTTTTCAAAAAGTACATGGAAAAAAGAGATGTCGTCTTCCACACTCAAACTCCAGGCGCTCCCCTGACTGTTGTCAAGACCGGGGGAGAAGAGGTTCCGGAGTCTACACTGAGGGAAGCTGCACAGTTTGCAGTATCTTATTCCAGCCTCTGGAAAGCAGGCCATTCAAGCGGAGACTGCTACTGGGTCAAAGCCGAGCAGGTCACAAAGACTCCGGAATCGGGAGAGTATGTGAGAAAAGGCGCTTTTATCATTCGCGGGGAGCGCAATTACTTCAGAGATGTGCCTCTGGGCATTGCAGTCGGGCTTGAACTCAGAGGGGAGACCAGAGTGATAGGCGGGCCTGCTTCTGCTGTCCGGGCGCATAGTGATTATATTCTGGAAGTAACTCCTGGCACTTTCAACCAGAACGATATTTCAAAAAAGATATACAGGATCTATGCGGATGAACTCGGCGATCCTCGTTTCGTAAAGCAGATTGCATCTCCTGACCAGGTTGCCATGATGGTTCCTCCCGGAGAATCGGATTTAAAGAGCCAGAGGCCCGAAAGGAAAGGTCAGGGAACTGAGCCTGAAGGGAGAATATACGAAACATCGCAAGTAGAAAACGAACCGGAGGGTAGCGAGGAGGAAGCTGAAGAAGAATTCGGAGACGAAGCCGGAGAAGACATTGAAGGAGAATTTGAGGGAGAGTTTGGAGGGGAATTTGAGGGAGAGTTTGAAGGGGAAATTGAAAAGAAAGCCAGAGAGGAAATTGAAGGGGAGATTGAAATGAATGGAGCGAAGAAGGAATGAGAGTCACAAATCGTTCCCTTAAAGGAAGGGAAGGGGAGATTGCAGTAACAGTTGAAACTCTCGATGACCTCTGGCATCTGAAGTATATAATTGAAAAAGGGGACCTGGTTTTTGCGCTTACCAAAAGGAAAGCTGATACAGCAAGTGACAAAATCCGTCCGGAAAAGGTTGAGAAAGTAAAGGTGAGGCTCGGAATCAGGGTTGAAGAAATGGAATTTCACAAGTTTGCGAACAGGCTGAGAATACACGGGCCTATAGAGCAGGGAATGGATACTGGCTCCTACCATACACTCAACGTCGAGATAGGGACTAACATTTCTGTTATCAAGGAGCGCTGGAAAAATGACCAGTTTCAGCGAATTCAAGATGCTGAAGAAGCTTCGAAGCGTCCGAAGGTCGTTATGGTTGCAGTAGAAGAAGGAGACGCAGATATCGGTTTTGTGCATCACTACGGAATCGAGATTTATTCCCATATTAGGCAGTCTTCGGGAAAAAGGGAGACAAGTCTGAGGAATGAGTTTTTCAGGGAAATCGTTGAACAGCTAAGAAATGCAGTTCCTGAGGATGCCTCTATAGTTATTGCAGGGCCTGGGTTTACCAAAGACGATTTCTTGAAATATTTTCATGAAACCGAGCCCTCTATGGCTTCAAGGGCACTGACTGAAGACACCTCTATGATTGGAATGTCCGGCTTTCAGGAAGTACTCCGAAGAGGAGCAGTCGACAGGATCATGCAGGAATCCAGGATAGCCCGTGAATCAGCGTTGATGGAAGATCTTATTCGGGAAATCTCAATGAACGGCAAAGCAGCCTATGGTTTTGCAGATGTTAAAAACGCTCTTGGTTACGGGGCTGTCGAAACCCTGCTCATTGCTGACGAAACCCTAAGGGAAGGGCGGGAAAAAGGAGAGGATATTGACAAACTCCTCATGGAAGTCGAAAAGGCCCAGGGAAAAGTAGTTGTTTTCAGCACTACCTTTGAGCCCGGGGAAAAGCTTCATAAACTGGGAGGAATTTCAGCTCTGCTCCGCTTTAGGGTAAAGGGCTAAGTTATTTTTAGTATCGCCCAGATTTTTTATTCATATACTGAATCTATTTGTTAAATCAAAAGAAGGGCAATAAACCCGCTTAAAAATATCCCATCAAAGGTCCCTGCTCCTCCTATGCTTGCAACCGGAGCTCCCAGATTTTTAATTTTCCCGAGGTTGAGAATATCGGCTCCTAAAAGTGTTCCGAGTACTCCTCCTGTGTAAGCAGTGACAACGCGGCACTGGTCAATTGGGCATCCCGGAATATGGATAAATGAACTCAAAAGGATCGCAGCAAGGGCAGCTGTTAGCGGTGGAATCAGGGCAGGAGTTGCAATGCCTATCCCGCGAATTGGCCTTGCTACGGAATAAGTTATTATCGCAACTATTAAGATGCCTGCACCTGCCATGGGAGCAGAGGAAGGGAATTGTGTAAGAAGATAAGCGGAAATCAGGATCGGAATTATTGCTCCTCCTACATTGACAGCCAGTATAGTTTCATTTCTTGTCAAATGCCGGATTGGAACCCTGTAAGAAACGCCAAAGAAACGGACGTAACTATCCCTAACTGCCGGAATCTCGGATTTGAGTTTTGCCAGAGGGATATTTATGCTGCTTCCGACGAGAGATAGCAGCAGGATTAAGAGTGCGTCCCCCGCAGAGAAGCCAATTTTCATAAAGGCGGAGAGGATAAATCCAAGAAAGAGAGCACCAAGTCCGAAGATTAGAATAAGGATTAAAAGAAAAAGGAATGTTAAGCTAAAAGGAATATAAAAAAGCTGTTTTTTCATGAAATCACTCTTTTTCATTTTCCGCGTATAAAGAAATATATTTCTTTATTTATAATATCCGTGATTATTTTATCTGCTTTATTGTTTGTATGAACGTATCCGTTCTTTGCAAATATGCAGCTAAACTTTATTAATTTTTAGGCTTAGATATGTCCCATTGCAGGTTTCAAGGATTCCATGCAGATAGCTTCTTTTGCATCTTTGTATATCCTGATAACTCCGCCTGATTCAGATACCGTAACCGCAATAGCAACTGTGTCTCTACTGATTGCGGCTGCTGAGACATGCCTTCCCCCCAACCCTTTTTCGATATCCACGTTTTTCCCGTCAACATCAAGGTAGCGACCTGCAGCATGGATAATGCCTGTCTCATCTATCACAAAAACTCCATCAAGCTGAGCAAATTCTTTTACGGACTCCCAGTTTTTCTTGTCAAGGATATTTCGGTGAGCTTCGTCGTGGCCTGCATACGGATTAAGAATTATCTGGTGAGAGCGCTTCATGACTTCTTCGGAATCGCCTAAGATAAAAGCAGCTCCTACTCTCTTTCCTTCCCTCCCTGTCAGGGCAATGTCAAAGGAGATACTCATGACTGCACTCATTACTTCAGACTTTATCCTCTCTTGACATTCCTTTACTGCTTTTACAAGGGGGTTTTCATCGAGGTTATGCACAATTATCGAACTGGAGCTGCGGGTCTCGACTATACCTACCACGGTTCCGCCTTTCAGTTCCCCAAGCACGTATTCTATTGCCGCGGCCTGCTGCAGGTGATCAGCGTTGCTTGAAGCTTCCCGGTTTATCTGGTCGCCAAGATCCTTTAAAGTGCATTTTCCATCTTTGCCCGTAGCGACCAGCTGATCTATTATGCTTTTCGAGCGTATGGGAATATAATAGACAGGGATTCCCCCAGTTTCGATCCCTTCAAAACTCAGCTCCCCAGAGACCATGATTGCGGCAGCATTGAGTTCCCTAGAAATCCGGGCTGCCGTTTCTGCAATTATACGTGCTTTATCCATTTAATCCACTGCTTTTTATTTTCGTGCAATCTATTTGCAGTTCTGCTTTTTATCTTTGAGGTTAATATTATTTCTTTAGACTATTTTCTTTAGACTATTTCTTTAGACTATTTTCTTTAGACTATTTCTTTAGACTAACACTATTTTCTTAACTTACTATTGAGAATTAGGTAAACCTCTGATTTCAATGAATTTTTTATGTATCCTTTATATGCAACCGGCCAACGTTGGGGTTTTTCTAAACCTTATATTATTATTTTTTTCTTATATTAGTGTTGTTTTTCTGGTTGACATTATTTAATTTAGGTTAACATTAGTGGTAACTTTATAAATAGTTAAGCTTATTATTCCAATCTAGTGTCATATCTTATATATTATAATTGCTCTGTAATCTCTCCAATTTCGCCTTCTTTTTTCCTTCCTGTCTTTTTGCGCCATTTTCTTCGCATTTCTTTTTCCAAAAGTATATTCATCCAGGTTTACAATTCTTAGAAAAACTTTATCTGGCTTAATTTCTCTAAAAAGAAACGTATAGGAAGGTTTTTCTGGTTATTTTTATTATTTACATTGGTGAAAGCTTTGATCAGGACATTCATAGCAGTGGAGTTAGATCCAGGTTTTAGGGAGAAGATCCGGGAAATTCAGGGCAGATTCTCTGATTTTAATCTGAAGTTTGTTGACCCTGAACTAGTTCACATAACTTTGAAGTTTCTGGGGGATGTGGAAGAATCAAGGATTCCATTAATTTCCGCAGCTCTTGATTCCATTTTGTGTGAGCCTTTCGAAACGAGAGTAGGAGGACTGGGGACTTTTCCTAAGCCTTCAAATCCTAAAGTTCTCTGGTTGGGTGCAGCCGGAAATTTCAGGGCTTTACATGAAGACATAGAGAATTTACTGGAACCTTTCAAATTCGAAAAAGATAATAGAGAATTTACCGCCCATGCCACTCTTGCCAGGGTGAAATTCCTTAAAAAGGATCAGATAAACGCTTTCATAAATACCCTGAAAGAGTTAAAAGATGTAGAATTCGGCAGCATGTGGGTAAATAAAGTGCTTTTAAAGAAAAGCACACTGACTCCAGAAGGTCCTATCTATGAGACACTGCATACGGTTTATCTGGATTAAGGTCTCTGAATTAAGGTCTCTGGATTAAGCTTTCTTCAGTGCCTTAACTCTGAAAAAGTTAAATCTCCTCTGGAATTGACTCGTAAAGTTTTCTTCGTTTCGGGGGCATGGACTTAATATACTCTTTTGCTTCTTCCGGAGAAACAGATCTGCGGGTTCCGTCAGGTTCCTCTATGACCACGCCGCTTTCTGTGAGCATCGTGTATTGGGCTTTTCTGACTTCCTTATCCGGGTGGCAGACGAAATGGCAGTTTGAACAGGTATATTCCAGCCTGTAAGTTAGGGAAAAATCATTCCAGAGTATGCTGGATAACACCTTTTTTGGCAGCCCTGTAGGACTTCTCTGCAAGTTCCGCACTTCCCTTTACTTCCACAATTTCCATGTCGAAAGTGCGGGCAAAATCCCGGACATTTTTATGGAAATCAGGGTCGTATGAAAGGCCGGTATCGAGTTTGACAACTCGTGAGTATCTCGGATCCTTCAGGAAATTGTCGTTGAAATTCCGGGATTTCTTCCTTTCTTCTCCCATCTGTTTCCAGCTCGAAGCCCACATGGGTGTGAAGTAGAGGGCGCCAGTCCCCCTGCAGGCATACATGATTTCATCGTAGGCGGCGTTTACCCCGAGGGCGGCGCTTATGCAGTCTGCCACGACTTCCCCATTTCCGTCTTTCAGGCAGTAAAGGGGGCAGTCCAATTCCGAAAAGTTCTCTTCCAGACTCTCAAAGGCTTCTCCGCAGCTGCAGTAAAAGAGGAGGATTCCGTCCGAAAACGAGGCCATCTCCTTGATATTTTCGTAGACTTCAGACTTAAGGAGATCGAGATCGTCATGAAGCCCCAGCCTGAGGAGGTTTACGACCACCGTCACCCTGTAAGCCGCTTTGAGCTTCATCTTCTCGTGAATTTTCCTGAAAAAAGGAAGCGAAAGCAGGGGTTTTGCAATCGTCATGAAGCCAGAGCCGTGCCCGTTTCCCAGGAGAAAAGGAACCCTTTCCAGGGGCGCTGTTACTGGCAGGCAGTTATCGGACTTGAGTTTCCGGAGCAGCACGAAACTATCCTTGCCTTCCACCACAATCAACTGCTCCAGTTCCCTATCACTCGAAATGATATGGGCAAGCTCGTCCTCAAACATCCTGCAGGCGATAATACTCAGTACGGGCATGTGAAAACCTCTTTCCGGCTGTTTTTTAATTCCTGCTTCAATTTTCGGTCTTGTCTGTGAGTTATTGATCAATTCCGAAAAAGCGAGTACATCCTTCTTATTTGAGATAAATAATGGAGGGGTCTTATGCATACGTTTTTCAATAACTCACGCCCATTACTCAATTATTCCGCTAAGTTATTCTTCTGAAACCGATTCGTACAGTTTTCTCCTTTCAGAGGGCATGGATTTGAGATATTCTTTTGCTTCTTCTGGAGAAACTGCCCGGCGGGTCCCATCGGGCTCCTGTATGACCACGCCGCTTTCTTTGAGCATCCTGTACCGTGCTTTTCGGACTTCCCTGTCAGGGTGGCAGACGAAATGGCAGTTGGAACAGGTGTATTCCATCCTTGCCCCCGGAATCAGGCAGATATAAAATCCGCCTTCGAACTTCGGCCTTTTGGCGTACGCTTCTATGGTAGCGGGTAACGCAGCTATAAAGTCTTCATCTTTTTTGGGGATTTCAAAGCGCGCCGGAGACCAGGTGGACCACTTTCCCGAGGCGTTCAGACCTGTAAGTCCCCCGCATACAAGGAAGCAGCGGCTATTGCTTCTTCTTTTCCCGTAGCTAAACTCCTTTCCTCCGAGGGTTATAGTAACCTTTTCAACTGGATCTACGTATCCTGAGGAACAGACTGAAAGACAGAGCTTGCATTCGTCACAATAGTTTTCTTCTTCCGGCAGGGGGTCTGTCGGGACAAGTTCCGCGTCCGTAACGACCGAAGCCAGGACAATCGCGGATCCATATTCCTTTGTAATAATATTCCCTGAATATCCGAAATGCCCTATCCCGGAGCGGACAGCCAGGTACCTGTGGGAAATAGGGGGGTGCATATCCAGCATCCAATTCTCCGTATCCATCCGGTAAACGAAATTTGCTGACTGGGGGACAGCTTTGTATCCATACTGCTGCAAAAACCCTGCCATTTCAAGGGCTATCCCATTTGCAAGAGTAGTGGTCCGCACCTTATTAGTTTCGAGGGATTCATGGTCCTCTTTTTTAAAATAAGGGTCTATAAGGCTCTGGTCAAAAGCCAGGGCAAAACAGACAGCCGATTTTGCCTCAGGAAGCACATAGGTCAGGTCGGCAGAAGGAGGGCCCCCTGAAAGAGTTTCGGTTGTTGCAATGCCAACTTTGAAGGCACCGAGGGTCAGAGCCATCTCTTTCAGGTCTTCGGTTAGCTTTTCCATTTTCGATTTTTCGGTTAGTTCTTCCATTTTCTATTCCTCAGGAAAATTAGAGAGATATATAAAATACAATGTAATTTATATGAGGTAACTTATATATATTTGATGGGCATTCAAATGCCCTAACTCGCCGGAAGTATATTCGAATAACCTTGTGTACTTTCCTCCTCTAATTTTATTTTTAGAAATAATTAAATAAGTACAGCCCATAACCTGATTCTGCTGAATGATATTGATCTTTTCAACATTAAGAAGAGTTGGAACGACTACGGGAGTAGACAATCTTGACAGTAGTGTCACTTGACCAATGTATGGCTTAAGGACATTCTGGACCAATTAAAGTGGCAGAGCAAGAGCAGGGCATATCAGGCGCTTCGAGGCACACTGCACGCACTTAGAGCGTGTCTTAAAATTAAACTTGATCACACAATTGGGATAGGATTCATTTACTTGAACCGCAGAACTGTAGCATT
>MCHG01000425.1_pt1 | contig 12582 bp, 10 predicted proteins | sample 787351 | NCBI WGS metagenome assembly MCHG01 (sample SAMN05430296, study PRJNA330682) | permafrost metagenome | biome: Cold desert; feature: permafrost; material: soil; isolation source: enrichment culture inoculated with soil incubated with H2/CO2 at 20 degrees... ... | reverse complement strand
AAGAAACTGAGTGTAAGTGCATATGATTACATATTTGATAGAGTAAGCAAAACATTTGAGATGCCATCTCTTGCTCAACTAATCAGACAAAAAGCGAATTGAGTTGAAAGTAAGAGCTTTCCACTCAATTTAAAGAGGATACCTTTTTCCTAATGAATAGATTCGTAGAATTTATATATTTCTCAAAATCGAAAAGATAGCCTGAAATGAAAAAAAATAAAGGCATATGAAAGGAAAATATATAATTTGATAGGTAAATCGGTATATTTTGGTGACCCATTACTACTAAAATAATTGCAAAACCTTTTAAAATATCAATCCAACGAATCCTCAAGTAATTACTTCCAAGTTTTTATAAACTTAAAATTGAAGCATCTACAAACTTATCTTTATAGTATTTGAGCCTTTGCCAACATCTCAATTAGTGCTTTAAAACGTGAACAAAGGCATAAATTCCTTTTTTTGGAAAAATTACAATCCGTAACTATAAACACAGATTCTGATGAGAGCGTCGTAAAAGTCCATTGGATTCTACAAATGGGAGAAATTAATCCCAATAAGATAGATGTTTAGCCAAATTTCATGCAAAAAATTTACAATCATATATAAAGTCAACGTTCCGATTATCCAATTGTAGAATCGTTTTGACTTCTGCGACGCTCTCTCTGATGTATCGAAATTGTTTTGCAAAAAATTTTTGATTGTTCCTGAGCTTTTATCACCAAAAAGTTCATCCGCTAATGGTCGCCTGGTTTTTGCATCCAGTATGGTTTAACGGTATTTCTGGCAACGTCCTTCATTTGGATGTTGTTCGTTATAGTGCACTATATGTATATTTTCGAGTCTTTTTAATTCTTTCTGTTTGGTTCCATTTTCAAGGAAATCTCCAAATTCTTTCATATCTCGATTTTTTCTCGATGTATAAGTAATAATAAAAGAAATACTTCAATAATTTAGTTTTCCAAACAAATTCAATAAAGTTCTCATTTTTAATACCTAAACGTGCTGAATGTGTAAAAACTCCGTTAGGTACTTTTTGACCGATCTGGGTTTTGTATAATTTTAAATTTTTCAATTTCTCATTAAATGTTGAAGTTACATCAATTTTGATTGGTTCTAGATTAGGATCTATTTTTAACGCTCTATTTTTCACTTGTTTTAGTGTCAATAATGATACATATGGCACATCTTCATAAAAAGAGATTTTTATATTATTTTCTTTACATATTGAGATACAAGACTCAAAAACAATTTTATGATCAATGTTATCTCCAAGTGACATTGGAGATACAATCACTGCATTAGGAAACGATTTGATCAGTTCCGATATACTTAGATAAACTTCTTTATATATTGGATCTAAAAACGAATCAGAATCGAATATTTCTTTATGTGATATCTTTCCCCTTAGGGGAGGTTCTGGGAAATGATATATTCTATATTCAACTCCTATTTTTCTTGCAAATTCAATATCTTCTAAATATCTTATTCTTGTGATTTCTTCTGGATCAGTTAATTTCAGACGGGGTGAAAAATTGGATTTTGTAAAAATAGTTACCATAATTGCAGGTTTTTCAAAATAACTTTTCAGTAATGCGCCACCAAGTGAATATGCGATATCATCTGAATGTGGGGAAATTAATATAGTTTTGATGTTAGTGTCCATAATTTTCACTGATAAATTTTACGTTTGTGGATTAGTTACTTAATCAATAATTTCATATTAAGTCATTTTATATTATAGTTCTTCATTTATCCAAGTAAGGGACATATTGTTGCGAAAATCACATGTATTTTCCAAAAATCTTCATGAATATATTTTTATCATCAGGGTCTACCCCTTTAAATATATAATAAAATATAAAATAAATGATTCCCGAAGGAATTATTATCAACAAACCAAGGTAATTCTTTACTCCACTAAGTAAAAATGTAGCCATAATTATTGTAGCAGCTACTGAAGGATAACTTTGATGAATTATTTTTTTAATCGAAATTAGAGGTGGCATTCTATAAAAGGTTATTAGCAAAATCGAGAGTTCTGTTAAGACTGTTGCCATTGAGGAGCCGCTATAACTATATTTCGGAATCAATATAATATTCAACAGGACGTTTATAACTACGCCCACTCCAGTAAAAAGCATCACAAACTTTTGCTTGTGTATTGATATAAAAAAACTGCTAGTGGCATAATTTATAAAAATAATCGCTGTAGCCCAAATGAGTATTTGAAGAGCAATAATAGAACCTCTAAAACTATCACCATAGATCGTCAGCATTATTTTATCAGATAACATCGTGATTCCAACAGCCAAAGGCAAAGCAAGTGAAAATAAATATTTGATCGATTTCTCATAAGAAAAGGCTAAAATCTCATTTGAATTTTCAAAGGATTTCGACATTAAAGGGAATAGTGAGGTCATTAGTATACTTGGTATAAATATAAAAGTCTCTGATATTCGATATGCTGCGCTGTATATGCCTACCGCCGCATCTCCTACCATCATGGACAACATGATTGTATCAATTCGGTAATAAATGACTGTAAAAACCGAAGACAAAGCAAGAGGTAATGAATTTATTACCAAATATTTACACACTTGAAAATCGATATCAAATTTCACCTTGATATATCTAGTAGAGAACAAAAACGTAAAAAAATTCTGAATTGCACTTGCTGCCACGGTAGCCAAAATGATCAAATTTAATCCAAGATCAAAATGTACGATGAGCACAATGAGTCCTAACATTAACATACGACTTATTAGTAAAAAGAAGATCGAATATTTCATCCTCAAATTTACCTCATAAATTACGCCGTATGTGTTAAAGGTATCTACCAATAAAACTAGAGCTGCAATTTGTACAGCTTTTATTGTTTCTTCGGGATACCCCATTTTACTTATACTAAAAATAGCAGCAATGAATGCTAAGACTGAAAGGACAGTTTTTACTAATATTGCATTACCAATCATTTTTCCGGCTGTTTCTGGGTCTCTGGAAATTTCCCTTACAAGTATTTGCAGAATACCTAGTTCGGAAACTATAGAATAAAATGAAATGAAAGCAAAAACAAAGGAATATTTCCCATAACCGACATCTCCTAGATAACGAGCTATAAGGATAACAGTAAACAAGCTTACTACTTTGGAAATTATGTTCCCAATAACCAAAAAACCCGTATTTTCAGCAATAAGCTTTACTTTACTCATTCACATACTCCTTACAGTAAAACTAAACACTTATATTTAACACTAGTGTCTGGGCGACTCTGTTCCAAAATCTAGTAATTTTTGCATTTCTTGATTGAAAATCTAAATTCGTAAGAAGAATTCGGTCTCCAATCAAAATTAACATTCGTTATCTAAAGACTTCAAGCCAGAAGTATAATCGCAAGGATTTTAACCAATTACAAAATCTAGTGATTTTTAATTTTACGTTCATCACTGGATTTTGGCACTGAGTCGTCTGGGCAGCTTAATTATGCGACGCTTTATTTATAAAAACGATATCCAAAGAGATGCTGCCATCTAAATTGTGTTTCAGATTCAATTTGTCATGACACTAGCTTTTAATGAGTGAGCTTGTTCCAAAACCTATTTCTGTTTTTTTACTGGGTTTCATGTTCGTAGGTTATTTACAGCTTCCTTCGTTCTCTTTCTTAACTGTTTTCCAGGTAAAGTATTCTCTAAATTTTTAGAGAAGGGTTGCTCTCAAATTATGAAACTTTTTATAATTTTTTGGTTTTTTGAATGATTGCAGTCAATTGCAAGTGGAATTAATGGTAAATTTTGACGATTCCAGAAGATATTAAAAAGTCTCCAAATTATTGGAATGCCTTTATACATCAAATAATTAAACTGTTCATTTTTCAGTTCGGTTATTTTAATAATTGTTTGTATAATTCGATATATTTGCATGTATTGTTATCCAGTGAGTAATTTTTTATGACGTGCTCTCTAGCGTTTTTTATAAAAAGATCATTACTTCTCAAACACTTTACTATGTTATCAGACAACATTTTAGAACTTCTACATATTGCATTTTCTTTGTTGTAGAGTATTTCTTTGATAGCTCCTGAATCAAATGCTATGACAGGAGTCTCTGTTGACATTGCCTCGACTGCAACAAAGCAAAAAGCTTCCTCGACTAAAGTTGGTATTACAACACAAGAAGAAATAGTATAAATTTCTTCTATAGAATCTGTAATTCCTGCAAATGTAAAATATTTTTCCATGTCTAGTTTACTTATATACTCTTCTAGACAATTCCTATATTCTCCATCACCTACCAGAAAGAACTTAACATTAGATTCTTTCTCTATTATTGATGGCGTTACTTTGATTAGACAATGAGCGCCTTTATCTTTCCTTAAGCCCACGCATGTTACTACATACTCATTTTTTATATTATACTTCTCCTTTATTTTTTCTATTTCACATTTTTTTTGAAATCTGTCTGTATTAATACCATTATATATTACACATAATTTATTAGAGTTTATTCCATATTCTTTAGAATATTTTTGTTTTACAAAATGTGATACACAAACTATTTTATCAACGCCACAGCCAAAAATCTTTGAATTGGTTAAGTAATATATTCTACGAATTATTTTTTTGAAGTGTGTTTTTGCAACTCTAATTCCCATATGGTCCGTATATACAATTTTTATATTTAATATAAATTTTAAATAATTAATTATCGTATATACTGGATAAAAATGAAAATGAACAATATCTGACCTATTTTTCCTGATCAGTTTATAAAACTTGAGAAAATTACATATATTATTTTTTGATGGCTTAATTATCTCTATTTTTGCACCTAAGCTTAAAAGAGAGTCCTCTATGCTTTTTATAGGTTTCTCCCTAAAAACTACCACATGTTCAAGATTATTCTCATTTAATCTCTTAGTCAATGCAATAATAAATTCTTCAAATGAACCAAATCTCGTAGGAGAAATATCACAGATAGAAAGTACATGTTTTTTGTAATCAATTTGGGGCATCAGTTCCTACCTCTAGCAATACTTTAGGTTACTTATTGCGTATTCTATGGACAAATTTAGAGTTTCAGAAAGAGAAACGTAGTTATTTTTTTTCTCAAAAATTTTTCTAGAATTTTCCCCCATTAGTCTCATGTTTTCATCATTGTATAACATCTTTTTCATAGAATTATACAACTCATCCGCGTTTTTTTCTTCAACAGTATAACCATTATAACCATTTTCGATCATATCGGCACTGGCTCCAACAGCATTGGTTGCAATGACAGGTTTACTAAAAGCCATTGCTTCGTTTATAACCAAACCCCAGGGTTCATATGACTGCTTATAGAAAATGGATGGTAAAACGAAAATATCACAAGCAGTATAGTAGGATGAGATCTCTTTTTTTGACACTCTACCAGTAAAAAGAATGTTTTTTACACCTAGTTCTTTAGAGAGTTTCTCATATTTTATGCGATCTGGTCCGTCTCCGGCTATGATCATAAAAACATTCTCCTCATCGTGTTCTAATCTCGAAAAAGATTCGATTAAATAATCTAAACCTTTTATTTTCACAATTCTTCCTAAAAATAATACTATCTTTTTATCTTCTAAATTGTGTTTCACCCTCAGATTGAACGTAGGCAATTCACTATAATCCACTGCACACTGAGGATGCATAAACACTCTTTCTTCTTTTATTCCTAATTCAATGCATGATCGGTATGCATTTGTTCCCATTGCAAAGATTGAATCCGAATTTTTAACAACAATTTTAGTGAATCTATTCAAAATCTTCCTTATAAATGATTTATCTTGCCAGTACCAAAACTCTGTCATGAAGATGAATTTCTTTCCACGAACCTTGGCTATTATCCAGCAGATATACCAACTAGTTGATGTTAGGACAAGGTCATACTTCCCAAAAAGGAGTTCTTTAATCAATCTCAGATACATGCCAATATCTTTTCGACCAATTAAGAAGTCACTTTTTAACACCTTACTTTTCCATTCTGGAGGGATACTTGCCTGCTCTTCCTTAACCCCTTCCTGGCCTCTTCCATGTTTTGTAAAGATAAAGGTAGTATCATATTTTTTATTTAGGCTTTCAAAGATCTCTTGCCTGTAATCCATATGTGCAGGATGGACAACAATTATTTTCATATTTCCTCCAACAAAGTAAGGTTAAACACTTGAAAGTCATTCATTTGTAACTTCACGGTATAATTCTACATACTTGAGTATCACTTGATCCCACGTGTAATTTTCTGCAAATTTTATCTGTTGATCTACGACGTTTTTATCCTTGCTGCAGGAAGCAGAATCCAATACCTTAATTAAATTCGCAACATTCAGTTCAAAAGAATTTAACTCGAATCCATCTTGAATTACAAAGTCGCAAATACCTATGTTTTTAGAGAAGTACACAGGGCAATTAGCACATGCTAGAGCTTCAAGGACGGCCAGAGGAAAATTGTCAAATCTTGATGGATATATTGCGACATCAACATTTTTCAAAAAAAACAGAATTTCTTCTTTATTTATGTTACCTAAAAAAATAATTTTTTTATCTAGATTCAATCTTGAGCATATATCTTTCAACTGCTTTTTTTGAGGGCCTTCTCCAGCGAGATAAATATTTGTGTTTGGATTATTTCTTGCATAACGTCCAAATGCTTCCATTAATATATCGACTCCCTTTTCCCAAGAAAGCCTACCATGATAAAATATATTGAAATTATTGTGATCAATAATTCCATTTGAGTTTGCTTCAGTCTCTGCCTTTTTTTGAGACCAGTATTCGTCTATTGCATTTGGTACTACTACACATTTTTTTGCACCGTATTTAGTTATAATTTCATACATGTAATATGAATGTGTGATAACTCGATCTGCGTTTCTCAATAAATATGGAACAAATGTATATGTACATATATGAATTAGCGATATAATATCTTTATAACTCGACTGAAGTTCTTTTCTTACGTCCCCATGATACTGAAGAATTAGTTTCCCTCTTTTTATGACCTTGATATAAAGATATAGCAAAAATTTAGCATTCGGCAGTATCGTTGGCAATACGGGAATATGTACTAGATCATGCTTGGAAATTTTGTTTAAATTTTTATATGTTATTACATCAAGATCGAAGCTGTTTCTAATTTCAGAGACATACTTTTCTTTACAAAACAACTTAATCTCAGCAAATGGAAGGATCTCTGAATGATCAAGTAACCTTTTAAGTATATTTCTTCCAACTTCAGCTGGTGCTCCATTTTCCATTGGATAATAATATATTAAGTTCATTCTTGAACATCCGTGGGTTTAATTCTCCCATATCCGCATTCTTCCACTGTTATAAATTGCATTTTTATATTGAGGCAATGAATTGAATAAAGTATTAGGGGTATACCTATCTTCAAAAAAATAAGATATGTTGTTCGCATTTATAAATTCATTCGAATTTTCACTATTAATTGGATAGTAACATATCCAGTTGTAAGCTCCTGATGAAGTCGTTCCAGCTTTTAAAACATAGGGATTGTCGGTATAAAAGCTCTTTGAAGACATTGAAACTTGCTCTATATTGTTTTCATTTAAATTCAGGAATCCATTAATATAATTATTAATATCGTCTAAGTATAATGCCGGTTGTCCTCCATAAGATGCAAATAATCGACTACTTTCTCCCGCGCTTGCGCTACTTGGTACTGCTCTTTTATCCCAATTAATATTGTCCTTTATCCATCCTCCGGTCTTGTATGTCTCTTCTTTCATGTACCACTCAGAATTTCCTCCACCAACTCCCAGACGATAATGGACAAAAAATATTGAGAATGTAACATTTAATATCAAGAATATTATAACTGCAGTAACTGCAATTCTTACATCTCGCTTCTGATTTTTAATTGCGTTAAAAAGCCCCACAGACCCTAACCACGTGACGAACACATATATGGCTATATAGCCATATATTTGATTAAATGAAAATATCAATGTCGGTAGTAGACAAATCAAAACTGCCCAGTCTTCCATTAGCTTATCTTTTTTGAATACAAAGTACGCAAGACCCCCTACTGAAAATGGAAGGATAAAACCTACATTTCTGCCTGTAATTACTATTATATCTATTATCCAGCCATATCTTGAACCTGAGGTTATTAAACCCATATTAGTACCAAAAAAGAATATTGAAGATAGAAGAAGAAAAACAATTGAAACATATACGTAATTAAGATTGTTACTTACGAGTTTTTGAATATGAATATGTTTATTTCTCACGTTAAGCTTGTAAAACAGAGCAACAATACTTATTAGGCCTGAATAAAACAACATCAGATAAATATAATGATGAGTGGCAAGTAGCAATAATGCTGTTATAATAAAAAGTAGTACAAATTTAGCTTTAAATTTTGTTATCTGGAATACTAGGTATAGTAAGAACGGGAAAAATACTATTATTTGAGCACGTGTGGTTATTTCCCAGGTTGTAAGACCCAAAATGCCTGAAGACAAAGAAAATATAGCTGCAAATATGAACTCGTGCAGGAAATTATCATAGAGAACTTTTGCCAATAAATATGATGTAAATATGCTGAACAAACCTAGAATAACACAGAAAAGTAATATTACAACTTCCATCCTGATTCCAGTCAATTGTGACATGCCTGAAAGTGTAAATGGGACTGCACTGGCATAAGAGTAAGGATAAAGTCCGAAGACAGACATCCAATTAATCCACCATTGGGCAACCCCAAAGTTTGAAACAGAATTCGCAAGTGAATGTATAAAGAAAGAATCATAACCTTTTTCGTGTGGTATGCTGGGAATTCTGATTATGATGTTCAGTATTAACAATAATCCCATTAGCAAAAACTTAGTTCTTCTGCCTGTATTATATTGAACATCAAAATTTGAACTTGAATTTTCCTGCATAATATCTTCCGATCTCCAGGTGCTTTTCTCTATAATATCTCCGGACTTCTGGAATATCTATTTTTTTTCTAATCCTTACAATTCCGTTTATATATCCTTCGATGTATGCAATTCCAATGTATGAAGGGAGTGTGAAGCTGTATTTAACAAATTTGAATATGACATAGAGCGGATGATAGTCTCTGTAATAATCAGACTCTCCTTTGATTTTGTATCCCTTCCACAAACCTTCAGCACTGCCGGTTCTCCGCGTCTGGATTCCCAAAATGTCGTCAAACTTTTTTGTGTCCCATCCATGTAAAATAGCAAGGACGTTTGACACGGAGTCGGCTGAATAGCTTATGGGGAAGCCTCCTGTTTCTATGAAACATTCCCGATTCCAGACTCTCAGGCCGCCAATAGGAAGATTATCTCTGCCGTTCTCAGTAACGAGTATATCATCTGTATCATAATATGCTGTACTTCCACTGGCAACACCTAGATGGGGATCTTTTTCAAATCTATCGATGATCTTTTCGAAAAAGCTTTTCTCTAAAATCATATCAGCATCAATAAGCCCTATATACTCAAAAGGGATTTTTTCAGCAGAGCTTATCTCAGAAGCTAATGATAATCCTTCGCTTACGACTTTTGCGTAATGAAAGCTAAGGTCTCTTTTTGTTCCTTCAGATGCAACTACACGAATCCAGTGATATTTTGTTTCAAGATCCCTCAAAATCTCGGCCGATTTATCGATACTGTTATCGTTTACAATGAGCCAGAGGTTTGGAGTTATTGTTTGGTTAATTATAGATTCTGCAAGCTTCGGAAGGGATTTTTCTTCATTTTTACATGGAGTTGTCAGAATGTACCCAGGCTCTGCGACCATTTGTTCCCCCTTTTTATCCTTACTAATAAAAATCTATTGAAACTTAATGATTATTTACCTTCATAACTTATATGCGCCTTCAATCTCATTAACCATAAATTCAACAACATCTATTTTTTCTTTTAAAATCCTTTCTCTTTTTTCTTTGGAGTTATTTATCAACGAATTGTCTTCCAATAGTGATATTGCCTTTTTAAGAGCTTCTTCTCTATCCTGAATAGTGAATGCCAGCCCATAGGACTCTAATTCATCCAGATATCCTCTGTGGGTGCTTGAAACGTATATTGCCGGAACTCCAAGTATGGCTGCTTCCGAGGCCATTGTTGCCCCCTCGCCGATACACATCTTTGAATAGTAGAGAATATCATGCAAATCTCCCGGTTTGAAGTTAAGCTGATAATCAGAGATAGTCTTCCACTGTTTTGTCTCTGAAGAAATAATTACCCGACCGTATCTTTCAAGCTCCCGGATGAAACTTATTAGTTCTTCTTCTGAATTGAAAGTAAATCCTCTTGCTCCTATATCATGATGAGATGCCAGCGCCGATAAACGGAGTATAATATAGCCTTCGTCCAGATTGTATTTTTTAAGTACATCTTTGCTCGGTGTAAAATACCTTGAGTGCAGATATGCCAATTCGTAGTAACCATTAAATCTAACTTGTTTAGGGCCAAGGTCAAGATAGAAACTGGATGATGTGTATATCTTATCGGTGAAAGGGAAAGTTAGCTTTATTACAAGGCCTGCAATTTCAGTATCCGAAAACGCAATATGGGGCTTTCTGAGTAGTCGGCTTACATGAGCTGAATAAGGTGATCCAGGACTAACAAAGATGTCCGGCTTAAATTTTTTAGCGATATTATAAAGGTGTATATCATTTGTAATAATTCCAAAAGCCTTACCTACCATCTGCTTATGATGTTTGCAGACCTCATACTCAAATCCATATTCTTCGAGTACTCTTTTTGTGTTCTCTTTGGCTCTTGCCACTATCTTGATTTCGTGTCCCCTTTCCTGAAGCTTCCAAATAACATTTTTAAAAACATTTACGTCTTTGGGGTGTCCGATATCAAATAGTATATTCACGGCATCTCAACCCTTTTTATAGTTTTAGCAGGCACTCCTGCAACGATATAATAGGGCTCTACATTTTTTGTAACGACTGATCCGGCTCCTACTACAGCTCCCCTGCCAATTGTGATATCCGGCATAACTATGGAGCCAGCACCAAGCCAGGCGTCATCTTCAATTAAAATCCGGCCTCTCTGAATTTTTACGTAAGGCCTGATGTGAGAATTATTAGGGTCTGAGGATGTGATCAGGATTACGTTGGGCCCTATGGCTACCCGATTTCCAATTATCAGGTTATCAGTGTCTTCCAGTTTCTCTGCAATTGTCAGACCTTCTGCAATGTAGGTTTGCTTTCCGATCCTGTACCCACAGTTTTTATACATGAATATTCGGAGGCTGCAGCAAGGTAAATTCTTAGCAAAATATTTTAATGCCTTTTTTTTCAGTTTCATTAACGTTTTCATGCCCTGCCCTCCAAATAATCGAAATTCGCAGACTTTTCAAAACAGTTCTCAGAACACCCTTGCCAGGTTCAGTTTCTTATACGCTTTGAAACCTAAATTCAAAAGTTCCTTCTTTTTCCGGTCGTGAACTTTCTCATATCTTCCATAGTTGACTTCCTCACCGCCAAATCGTTTTTTGAATTCTCTTACTCCGTAGGGCTTATCAGGATGTCCTGCTCCTCCGAAATCGAAAACCTTTTCTTTGCCTGCGTATTCGGAAAGCATGTGCCAGACGACTGCCTCGTTTACGTAGTTTATTTCCTGTTTTGAGCCTGCATACCAGTCGTGTACCATGCCCTTATATTTCAGAACTACTCTTGATCCGACAACCTCGCCGTCCAGGGTTGCAAGGTAGAAATCTATAAGTCCCGAGCCAGAAAGTACCTCATAGGCACTTTCAAGGAGGGAGATATCTGCAAGTGGGAGCCTTACGTTTTTATAGGTCTCTTCAATTACTTTATAACAGTCTTTTATTTCGTTTTTGCTTTCTATTTTTCTAACCTTGATCCCGATCTTTTCAGCTCTGTTTATACCTTTTCTGCGGGGCTTGTGGATATCTCCCCATATCTCTTCGGCAGGGCGGTTGAGGTTGATAAGATAATTCAAGTGGGGTTCGTACTGGTATCCAAGAGAGACCAGAGTGTTTTTAGAGTTTTCGACGTCCCAGACGTTGCGGACCTGAGTATAAATAGCTCTGTTGTGCAGGAACTTCTCATAGTAATTGAGCAATTTCTCGAGGGCTTCGAGTCCTTTTTTTCCTTCAACAAAGAGAGGACCGCCATTGATTATTGACCTTGAGGAGATGGATCCTACCATGCCTGGGGCGTCCCTGACGATAACTGCCTGAAGGACTGCAAGTATCTCTTTGCTTTCCGAATCAACAGCTGCAAGAGAAACAGGCTCATAATTATTAGTATGTATGTATACATCTGATATATATCTGCTCTGGAAGATATTGCCCTGGGGGTGGCTGGACACAAAGTCCTCCCATTTCTCCCGGTCAATCGAATCTGTAATTTCAATCACTGTAGAGGCCCCCAGTAGCAGTATCTTTTTTTCGGGCTATGCTCCTGTACCATATAATTCCCGCCTTGCCGACATTTTTTATATTCTGGAACAGCAGTTCCTTTGCCCAGCCACCAAAATTATCACACCACCTGTTTGGATGTACGAGAAGGCAGATCTGGGAAATTTTTTGGCTTTGGATCAGCTGA
>MCHG01000424.1_pt1 | contig 12635 bp, 14 predicted proteins | sample 787351 | NCBI WGS metagenome assembly MCHG01 (sample SAMN05430296, study PRJNA330682) | permafrost metagenome | biome: Cold desert; feature: permafrost; material: soil; isolation source: enrichment culture inoculated with soil incubated with H2/CO2 at 20 degrees... ... | reverse complement strand
ATTTCTCTATATTCAATTGAATATAGAGAAATCCTTTTTTATGTCCTATAGCTTAATTAGTAATATCAGATATAATTCAATGCTATGTAAATAATAAAAGAACCGATATTTTCCCGTTAACAAGGAAAAACCGGCTCCGAACTTAGTAAGTATGGATATTTAAATTAGTAGCTTGATCGATCTAAAAAAGTCTTCCTTATCCTGCATAGAACTCCCATTGGGTAAGATAGGTATTAGTTGTATAGTGGTATGCACTTGATGTTACCTGGGCTACAGAAAAACCACCTATATACCCATATGTGTAAGAAGTTGCGTAATGACCAACTTGTCCGGCTGGATGTGCTTCTGGGTGGCCATCAAAAATTATAGTTGATCCGCACTGGCACTTATACTCAGAAAATAGAGATCCCTGTTTTACTCCGTCAACATAAACAATAGTCGTTCTTCCTGTTGAATGTGCCTGATGTGTCCCATACAAGGAACAATCACCTACAATATTAGGTTGTATTGTAGCTTTAGTACTAGTATTAGCGAATGATGTTGTAGCAGTTAACAATGAGAAAATCATCGTAAATACTACTAAGATTAATTTTCTTTTCAAAATTTCCCCTTCTTTCTACATATTTACTTTAAGATCAATACAGTTCTAGGTGTTTGACGCCCTCCCTAACGTGGCTACTTCCTCCTTATTTCACCCCCCCCTTCTCTAATATAGAGGGGTTGAGTATGCCAAAAGGTTACATAAATGTGAATTTTTTTATTCAAGGAAGGATTATTTAATCCCTCCTTGAATTAGTATTTTCAAGGAGGGATTAAATTGTCATTATATGGTATTGATTTAAAAATATTTGAAATTCTTGTCAATCAAAATTATATTAAAGTCTATCAAGCCGTATATTCTTATACCAATGATAAATTTATATCAGAAGATGCAATACAACAGGCTTTTGTAATCGCCTATACGAAATTAGACCAATTGAAGATTAAAGATAAATTTGCGTCATGGGTTATTTCCATTGCACTGAACGAAGCAAAACGAATGTTAAAGAGTAAATATAATGATAATGTTATCCCATTAACGGATCTGTATTTAGATAAGCTATCAGATAATAAGGAAAACGCTATAGATCTGAAAGAAGACATCAACAATGTCCTTAGTAAACTAAAGAAAAAAGAAACTGAAATCTTAGTCCTTAAGTATTACGCCGACTTATCATTGCAGCAAATAGCCAATTTCTTAGGCATTAACCTCTCCAATACGAAAGTAAGACTACATAGAGCAAAAGAAAAATGTAGAAACCTAATAATTCAAAACCAAGAACAATCTACGGAGGAGGTTGGAGTTCAATGGCATTATCTGAAAAAGAACTTGACCGATTAATAGAAAGTCATCTATCAAAAGAATTAGACGCCAATATTGAAGTTCCAGATATAAATAATCAATGGCAGAAGATTAAAAAACAAATATTAGAAGAGGATAATATTCCAGTAATTAAAAATTCATTTTTCACACAAAAAAGAATAGCTGTTGCTGCCACAATTCTTATATCTGTCGGTTCGATAAACTTTTTGTACCCAAATAATGCAAATGCGTTTGGGGAAAAGATTGGCGAATTTTTTAACTATATAGTTGGAAAAACCACACAAAATAAAACTGAAACCTATAAACAGGGCAGTGCGCCGTCCGGCATACCAAAGGTACAGGATAAAGGGGATAATATTGAAAAAGAAGTTAGCCTAGATTGGGCCCAAACTTCTATTCCCTTTAAGTTGGCCACTCCAAGTTATCTCCCTCATGAAGCTAATACCAGAAGAGTTCTCCTTACATCTCTGGGCGCGGACGTTTATCAGATCTCTATTGAATATAATTATAATGATAAAGTAATTGTCTTTAACCAACAAAATAGTGCTAGTGGAACGTCACGCGGATCATTGTACGATACAGATGATACCGTTATAAAAGATCTAAAAGTTAACGGTAGCCCTGCTAGCTTATTCATAAGTAAGAACGGTATAAATACTTTAAATTGGCAAACAAGAGGTCTAATGCTACAAATTTCAGGGGTAATAAACGAAGAGGAAATTAGCAAAATCGCACAATCTATTAAATAAGGAATACCACGGATTAACCGTGGTATTCCTTATTTAGCGATGACTACTATTGGATATATATAGCTTCTGAGTAAGATTGCCCACTCTCACTTACACTACCATTTATACAGGTGTGTTGCGCAAATACTCTATAGTTGTACCCACTGGATACACCGAGTAACTTCCCCCCAGAAACATTAGCTGAACTGTAATTAGTGTAGCTATAAGTATTCAATGTAACCCATTGTCCACCTGATAAGTATTGTAAATTCAGGTTTAGACCTATTTGTTGGACTGCTGTATAGGTTGAAGTTGACCCGGACATGTTGATCGTACCGTTACCATTATTGACTATTTTGCATTGGCCCCCCGAAATATATTGGAAGACCGCTGGGCTCACAACCCCACTTCCACTAAGTTCGGTTACCGTAGCCCCAAATGCCACTTGTGTACCCAGTAGCATAAAGATAGCCAGAAGTATAGGTATCAGCTTTTTCATATACATTTCCCCTTTCCCTTAATCTGATATATAGAGTATATAAGAGGTGCAAAAGGTTACATTTAATTGGTGTAAATTCTGAAAGAGAGTACAGATTGTAGTTTTTACCCTTTTTTAACTTTGGGTCCTATAACCAGCATTACGTACAGTAACAAAAATATCTTTTCCCCATATTCAACCAAATTTGACCGTGAGCGTCGATTTGGCTGTTTTCTATTTCTATTTTTTCTCACCCTGGAAGCGTGTTTTTATTCAAAAGCTCAAAGTCCATTTTTCTCTTGCTCACGTCAATTTACTATCTTGTTTGCTTCGAGTTTTTCTTTGTCTGTCCATGACCGAAGCACATTCCATATCCCTAACGAGGTCAAACCCCTAGTTGCTATCCTTCGGTCCTGTCTTCGTTCGCTGCGCGAACTCGGCCAGTGTTTATTATCGGTAGCACTCTTTTTTTGCAATCTCTGTCTATTCCAGCTTTTGCGACTGTCATTTAGGAATTATCCCTCTGTTTTCTACCTCGTTTTTTACCTTGTCTTTTTTGCGCTATTAATAATGTATTTAAGAGTATATTTAGAGTATATTTAGGGGGCAAAAAAACCTAGACACCGCAAGGGCTAAGGGTTTGCTATTGGGAGTTTTGCGACTGTCTATTGGGAGTTTTGCGACTGTCTATTGGGAGTTTTGCGACTGTTTATAACTTTTATTGGGAGTTTTCCGACTGTCTAATATCTTATTGGGAGCGACTGTCTATTGGGAGTTTATATTGACAAACTCCCAATAAGATATTAGGCTGTTTTTAGGTCGTATTGATAATGCTTACATATTTGCAAAAAGGAGAATACTAATGGACGTTGAAGAAAAGATAAAACTGTACGAAGGAAGAGAATACTTAGTGGTTAAATCAAATACCATCGTTCAAAAAAGTCGATATGTCTTGTCTGTATCACAGCAAAAAAGTATTGCATATATTTGTTCCATGATTAAACCCATCACGCCAGAAGCTAGGGCAATGCAATCACCTTATTGTCCTGATTCTCCTTGGCAGCTGGAATATGACTTTAATATCCGTGATTACGCTAGAATTTGCGGCCTGGCTTGTGATAATGGGCGTATATACGAGGAAACAAAGGCAATTTTAAAGGGATTGAGAGATAAATCCATGTGGCTGACGCTAGAGGATGGAACGGAAACAACAGTCGCATGGCTTTCAAGGGTATCGACAAATAAAAAAAGTGGCAAAGCAAAAATAAGGCTTGATGAATATATGACGCCGTATCTTTTTGACTTGCAAGAGAAGTTTTTAGCTTACGGATTGAAAAATATTCTTGCTATGAAAAGCCAATATTCTATTCGACTTTATGAAATTCTAAAGTCCTATGCCTTTCAGAAGTCCAAAACTTTTGAAATTGGCGAGTTGAAACGTTTGCTCATGGTTGAAAATGTGAAGTCTTACGGGAATTTTAAAGATTTCAGAACTAATGTCCTTGAAATAGCACAAAAAGAAATTAATGAACTCACGGACATAACCTTATTTTTTGAGCCAATATTGAAAGGCAGAAAAACCGTTAAAGTGAAGTTCGATATGAAACTCAAGGATACTTGGACCGCCGGATCATGCGCGGTCGTTGCCGATGAAAAATTAGGAAAAATCCAATAAAACTTAAGATTCTCACTCATTTTCCAAGGAGCAATCGAGCTAAGAAACCTCTTTTACTTTTCTGTTGTTCTTGTAAACGGGCTTCTTCTGCCTCTTTTTCTAGACCGTCAACTCTCTTTAAAAGAGCTGTTATTAATAGCTCTGACGACTCTTGGCGGGCATTGGCGGCGGTGTTAATTTCGCTCAAATGCTGAATTAACTGTTCCGCTGAGTCCTGGCGTGTTAAGACTTCGCCAATGGCCGTCTCGGATTCTTCTTTCCAATCACTAAACTCTCGCTGCTGTGTTTGAATTTGTGCTAATGTACCTAATGTCTGTGCCATGGATTCCATCGTGTTTAGTAGCTTTTGTCGAGGGTCCTGAGAGTCGGTAATAGCCGTCTGAATTTCCTCGGCTGCTTCCTGAACCGTAATTGGAAATCCAGCCTCAATTAATTCATTGTAAATCTCCGATTTTGTCTTATCCTCACTTTTTAGCTTTTCTATCATTTTTAATACGTCAATTGCGTCGGATTTATAATATATCTTCTTGTCGTCCTGAATCATCGGAATAAAAACACGAAAGTCTTTAATCCAATCGCGAATTGTAGTTCGAGCAATCCCCGACTCTTCAGCCAATTTTACCTGGTTCAATCTTTGCCTCACGGTCGTCTCCTTTGGTCCGCCCGCCACCCGACATGGGCGAACATGCTATTTTACTGAATTTTACCACTTAATTTAGACCGACACAACTTCGTCACTTAGCGCCAACTCCCGACAGGAGGGAAATTTAAAGGAGGTAATAATTATGCCGTTTGTCGAAGTCGATATCGATGCAATTATTGAGGCCGAGAAAGCCAAGGACCCGGAATTTGCAAAAGGTTTCGATCTGACCCAACGAGAATATAAACTGATCGGTGAAATGATCAAGGCCAGAAAGAAAAAGGGACTCACGCAAAAGGAGCTGGCACAAAGTCTTGGGTTTAAACAACAAGTTATATCAAGGATTGAGACCAGGCGTGAAGTTCCTAGCTTAAGCAATGTTCTTAAATATCAGATGCGCTCGGATTAGATCTCTGCTTCAAATAAAAAATGATGTTGGCGGCACTCTCATACGAGGGTGCCTTAAATTTGGTCGTGTGCCCCACCAAACAAACCGTCTTCAATTTTCAAAAGAGTATCACACACGAATTTTATGTTGTTGCGGTTCCCCGATAACAACATCCTCAACACTTGGGCGCGATTTGTATCCAGTTTTGAGCAAAGAACATCTAGCATTTCGATGCTTTTTTCGTCGAGATTTATAGTGATCTGCTTTTTTAGCGCCATAATTATTGCAACTCCCTTTTAAATTTAGATAAATAGTTAATATTAAAATAATATTAACTATTTATTATTTATATATTTATATGCATGTTTAATACCAAGTTTTTTCATCAATAACGTGCAGCCATTCCTCGCGCTCGTTATGTTCATACTCAAATCTTAGGTAAGTTTTAGTTTTACCCTGGATCATTTCAAGGTGTTTATAGTCATCGTCCTTCCAGGATCTGTGAACAGTCTTCAGTCCATTTTTATCGATGGCCATGACGAGTCCACCGGCAACAGTGAGATAATCTTCTCCTGGATTTTGTACGGCATAGTCAAAGTCCTCAACAAAAAATATGCCTTTGGGAATCATGATCATTCTTGAATCTAACCCAAGACCATTGAAAAAATTGACAATGAATTTTTCATAGAGAAGTTTGTTCAGATCGTCAAGCCTGGCATATCCGGACACTTCCTTAAAATCTAGCCCATGAGTCTTCAGCAGGTCATCCGTAATCTTTATTTTGTAATCCTTTAGGCCATTGACTTCATATAGCTTTTCAAGTTGGAATCTGTTCATTTAGCTTGACCTCCTTGATTTATTCTCGTTCTTAACCTAATACTATTATACAATTATTTTAATATTAATTCAATAGTACAAATCAATTAAAAGAAACTATTTTTTGTTTTATTTTTCGTCTGTTTGAGCAATCTTTTGGTGAGTTGTCCGGGTGCCCGAGGGATACCGCAGATCCGTAGAATCGAGGATATGCTCGCTGGCATCCCAGGGACAACGGACGCAACGAATAAGCTGAGGACCGAAGGGACATTTTTCTCCGCAGAGAATAAATGTTTCTTCTGGCCAGCGCCGAGCGTCGGTCTTACCTTCGTCGTTCCTCCCTGCAAGGGCGCACGACTTTACGCAGTAAAGTGTAGTGTGTTACACTTTACTAGATGAAATTGCGAACGTAGTAGAGCAATTTTCAGGTTGGGAAGTGTGGAAGGGGACGAGCGAGGCATGAGTTATTCTATTTGTAGAATAGCGAAAGTGAAGGCGAGTGGAGTTACTGGGATACAGATTCACGATCGCAGAGAGAAGGAATCTGTATCCCATACGAATAAAGATATCGACTGGAGCAAGACGCATGAGAACGTCGATTTGTTAGAGCAGCGAGAACGGTTTCGGACGGTGATATCCGGACGAATCGCTGAATTGAATTTACCTAGGGCCATCCGAAAAGATGCAACAGTCATGTCTCAATGCCTTGTTACGTCTGATTCTGCATTTTTTGATAAAATGCCCAGGGAAGAGCAGACGGACTATTTCCGGAAGAGCCTTGATTTCATTGAGAAGCGATACGGCAAGGAAAACATGGTCTCTGCAACGATTCACTATGACGAACAAACACCCCATATGCACGTTAACTTCGTTCCAGTGACCGCCGATGGGCGGTTGTCTGCTCGTGATCTGTTTTCCCCTGCGAAACTCCGAATGCTTCAAGACGACTACAACAGGACGTGTCGTGAGAATGGCTACGACCTTGAACGCGGTGAACTTCATAGCAAAAGGGAGCATTTGAACGTTGAGGAATACAAGGTTTCAACTCGCTATGATGAGCTGAAGGTGAAACAGACCGAACTAGAACGGCTTGAGGGCATCGACAAAAAGGCGAGTCTTCAAGCTGAAAAGGGTAAACTGACTTACTCAACCAAAGACGTTGAGGCTATAAAGGACCAAAACAGAGCATTGAAGCTTGAGGACTACAGCAAAGATAACGAGATAGGCAGTCTCAAAAATGAGATATCAAGGCTTCAAGATCGGCTCGCTAAGGCTCAAAGTGACTTAAAGAGTAGCGAAGTACCCCTTGAGCGTCTAAAAGACCTTGAGAGCGAAAATAAAGCGTTACAGGAGTATGTAAGCACTCGTCCGGACTTACAGCAAGCGTTAGAACCGTATGAGAAACGGAAAGAACAGGCTTATCGCTTAGGAGATAAGTTGGTGAAGCTAAAAAATGACTATCAGCAGATCACGGCGGAGCAACATAAGAGCATAGATAAAACTAAAGGCTTAGAAGGCAGGATTAAAGAGTGCAAAAAATCTATTCCAGACCTTGGACAAAGGCAAGAGGGTCTAAATACCTCTTGGAAGCGTTTAGAAGCCTTAGAAAAGCAACTGGAAGATACTAAGGGGTTATTCAAGGGCAAGCAGAGAAACGAAATACAAGCCGAGATAGGCAAGGAAACTGGCACCACGCAAACGCTCATTAAACGGTTGAAAGCTGATTATAATCTTTTACCGGAAGGGATACCAAGTAGGTTGCCTTATCTCCAAGTCAAGATAACTGACCTGCAAGAAGAAAAGCAGACGCAAATCGAATACACGAACAAATGTGAGCAGGTAAGAGATGATTTAATTCGGGAATACAAGTACACAAAAGCCTTATCCGATACTCAATATAAAGATTTTGCGGAAATTTCAACGAGGCATGATGCCAGGGCGAAGCTTCCCTATCACGATGAAAGACTTTTCAGGATTTCACGTGGTGATCGGGCGGTGATTCTCGAACGCATGGCAGAGAAACACCCGAATGTCGTCGAGCGATGCAAAGAAACCTTTGCTGATAAAGACCAACTGGACAGGGAAAAAAGTGAGACGGCCAAGAAGATACCCACTAGGATGGAGCCTAAGACTAAAAGCATGGGACGGGATTTGCGACAAGAAAGATAGAGTGCTGCCATTGCCATATGGGTGAAAAAAGAGTGCGGCTGCTGACGAAGAAACGCCCTGGTTAAACCAGGGCGTAAATTAGATACAAGGGTAAGATTTTCCCTTTTGATTTTCCGGCAGCACTCTTTTTTTACTAAGACAAATTTCTAACACTAAAAACGATATCAAACCCCTGGTAAGCATCCCTTAAGGTTTAAGGTGAAAATAGATTCTAAGCGTATTGTTTAGGTCTTAACTCGACTAATCCGATAGAGCGAGTATTCAATACCATAGACAAACTTTATAAGCCTTAAATGTACCTTCTAAGGCTTATCCATTCTCCTCGGGTACGATAAAAGGGGTTATGTTAAGCCCCCCCTTAGCTAAAATTGCTCAATTTTGAGTGAGAGATTCTTCTGCAAACAAGCCTAGTTGTTCATCTGGCGTAAAGTCTTGCTGACCACTAGCTTTTCTACACATCATACATAAAGATTGATTTTTATAAACATTTTCATAAAGACTTTTTTCAGGACTTAAGATTTTTAGGCATTGTGGACAATTAAATATCGGTACATATTCAACGTTAAATAATTTGTGTCGCGATGGAGTAGGTATGGTTAATTTATTCCACTGATAATTTTCATAAAGCCACTTTGACAATGAATTGCCGATTGTATTACTCATACTTTTTAAAAACCCAGTTTTTATTGTTAATGTAAACACTATATCTTTCGTTCTAATCTGTTCACTAGAAATTCGAGCACCATCTTTTGCTCTTGCTGGATGTTTATTATACATCCTAACAGCTTCAAGAAATGTTTCTTTGGTCTTAATTCCCTCACAGTTTTTATTGAAATCATAATCATCCTTTGGTTCAATTAAACTCAATCTCACTACATAAGTCTCCATCTTATTAATAATCTTATCAGCTTTTTCTTCCGGAAATATTTTACTATAATCCATATTTACTATTTTACCTCCGCATGTTTTATATGTTTTAATTGCTTTAATTGTATCATATCATTTATATGTTTAATAGTATCAATTAGCTTCAATAGTATTCAATTTGTATTAATTTATAACAATATTTATAACTTTTTATAAATATCTCGTTGTTTTTCTTCGAGATTATAATAGACTAATGGTGAGGATAGAAAAAATCCTCTCAGGTGAATTCCTACCAATAAGTGGAATACTGTAAATTCAGGTTTATTCTCAACCAGAAAATGAGAAACTGTAAATTCAGGTGAGTCCCTACCAGATAGTGGGACACTGTAAATTCTAGAAAACAAGGGTGATATTTTCACCCTTGTTTTTATTAGGGAGAAATTCATGTGAAATTAAGGCTTTATAATGTATTGGATCAATATATAGATTACTTAAGACAATTTGATAAAAAAGTTCTTTTAACAAAAGATGAAGATAGAATTAAAGACAGAAAATACTTAGGTACCGTATTGACGACTATCAATAACTTTAATTACTTCGTACCTCTTTCTTCACCAAAAGAAACAGATTATGAGATATTAAGCACCGGCGAAAAAATAATTCGAAAAAGTATAATTCCAATAATGAGAATTATTTCAAAGGATAATTTTGGGGAAAAGGAACTTAAGGGAACATTAAAATTTAGCAATATGATTCCAATTCCGGATATCGCGCTAGTAGATTATGATGTTCAAAAAGAAAACGATGAAACTTATAAGATTCTTATTTTAAAAGAACTTGATTTTATTAAAGATCATGAAGATATAATTATAAATAATGCTCGAGTTATTTATAATCAAAAAATAAATAACTATAAAAACATAAAATACCTTAATTCAACAGTTAACTTCAAACTATTAGAGGAAAAATGCAAGGAATATGAAAACACTCTACAGAAACAAATTGCTACTGCAACTGTAACTAACAAACAACACTAAAAAGACCTCCAAATCGGGGGTCTTTTCTCATTTTAAGCCCATCCATATCCATTCATTAAAGTCTAAATAATCCACTTTTTTAAATTTAGGTCCGATAACTGAGGTTATGACAATTGTGAAAAATTACAATCAGGTTATGCCCCAAAAAATCTTACTGTCTAAATACAATATATGTATAGGAATTAAATGAGTAAAGAGGTATAATTTAACTGTCATACATGGCTAAGAAATTTGGGGGTGATTTAATGTTTAATTTAAATCTAAATTCAGATCCACCACCATATGAACCGCCACCGCCGCCGGATCCAACACCGTATGATACAGGGTATGGTCCTGGTGGCACGGACAATCCTCAACCTCTCGAGATACCTAAACCAAATTTTGATACTACTGCATAGTAATAGAAATAAAATATATATAATAAATCGTTAAGAATGACTTGGCTTAATTGCTAGGTCATTCTTATTCGCCAATTTGCCCTACAACTGCCTCGTACCAAGCAATCCGAAGCTTTAAGCCCTTTAGTAGCTTCGGATTTAACTAACTTTAATAGGTGCTTAGTCTTGCTCCCATGGCCAGTATTTCTTCCTTACAGACACGTTCCTCATGCCTCTTAATTCTTGCGTCCAAGTTAAGAGCGCCTTTCCTACCATGTAGAAGCGGTAATTCTTAAGGTATTGAGGGCCTCATGAAAATATATATAATATATTTTCATAAGTTTCTATTGTTTAATCTAGCTCAAAATGTTACTATAATGACATAATGCCTTTTGGTTGACAGCGATTATATTATATGCTATACTGCCAGATTGCAAAAAATATAATAAGAATTATAGGTATTCATTCCTTATTATATTTTTGCATGAGGTATATATTTTTGCATTTGGGTCACAGTATATTTACTAGTTCAAAAAACTTATTTCAAGTAGTTACCCATAAAAAAACTGAAGTGCGTCAACACTCCAGTTTTGGGTTAATGAATAGTTCCAATAATATTCGCTTTAGAAAATGAGTAGCTTTCCTTTTGCGGGGTAAGAGCTACTCTTTTCTATTTCTATTATTCATCGAAGAATTAATCATCTGCACTCCTTTCTAGCAACATTAATGCGTCTTAAACGACGGATATTATTAGGATGGCAACGGTGGCTATTAGGGCGACTGTGTTAATTACAAGAGACAGAACCTCGAACGTACTCATGTTAGTACCAACTTTCTGGAACTAACATTAACCCTAAAATTATAATAACATATGGTTACAAACAATGTCTATTTTTTAATAGGTAATATGTAAAAAAAATTCAATGAGACGTGCAAGAACGCCCTTTTAAGCCGTTTAATGTCTGACTTTAGGGATATAGGTACACTGATTAAAATGTAGGGCATCATGCTCAAATTTTGACACATGATAATATAGCAAATCCAGTATGTGTTGTCAATTTATTTATTGAAGAGTCTGACACCTCAGGATACATACGGCTTAATGAATTAAACCAACACTCGTGCCACCACCAATTAACTTTGCAGAAAGATTTCGGGCATTAGAAGCCGATGTTTTAGTCAAGTAAGATCATAAAAGCCGGATACTTAATCTAAGTCCTTAAAATAACTTGCACGTCATAATTGGCAATCAGACGTGCAAGACCGATTGGGGTTTGTCCCGAATTATTTAGATAGTAGGGGTCTGCTCCATATCCCCTGAGGATTTGAATGACACTACCATCAGAACGATAACTAAAAACTGTTCCGGACAAGGGAGCGTTTCCATTGGAGTCATGTGCATCTACTTCTGCCCTCAACTCTAATAGGGGTAGGGCCAACATAATGACGCAAAACCCACGCTAAGACAATATTTAACAGTCATAATAGTTTTCCTTATTTTAAGGAATCGGCAGGCATAAGGAATTTTTCTGTGGGTCCTATATTAAAGATTATGACAATAGCACCAGCGTTGCTGGTGCTATTGTTTATTGAGCTACCCGTAGTCTGATCTAATTTAGCTTAAAAAATAACTTATTAAAACAAGGATTACTCCAGCCAAAATGATACTTAGGCCACTAACTTTAGGGTCAAATACAGCCTGTTTTTTAAAATTCGCAAAATAATTAGTAGATTCTCGTTCCAGCCTTAGTGTCTCAATTATGGCAAACGATTGGTACTGAGTATCGATTCCTCCACTACCTATATGACTTCCTGTTGGGTTCCCACTTATACTCGACATAGCACCAACTGCAAATGCAATTAGTCCAATCCAAAAAATAGCGTCTGAAATTTTATAGCCGTAAAAATGTGTCATAATAACTGATATAACACCAGCCAATATTAACGACACTACCAGGTACAGCAATATGTTTACTAAACGCTTACGCATTTTAATCCCCCCTTCGTGCTTCTGATTCTTATTTCTCTATATTCAATTGAATATAGAGAAATCCTTTTTTATGTCCTATAGCTTAATTAGTAATATCAGATATAATT
>MCHG01000423.1_pt1 | contig 12635 bp, 8 predicted proteins | sample 787351 | NCBI WGS metagenome assembly MCHG01 (sample SAMN05430296, study PRJNA330682) | permafrost metagenome | biome: Cold desert; feature: permafrost; material: soil; isolation source: enrichment culture inoculated with soil incubated with H2/CO2 at 20 degrees... ... | reverse complement strand
TAGAAGAAATCCAGTGTTTATGCGGCTTTAGATGCTGTTAGTGTCGAATCCTCGTTAGGGGTTCTCGGGAATGCAGGTTTTATACTACCGTTACCTTCAATATTGCTTATTCAAAACAAAGTGCTCCGCGTTAAAGGCGAAGCACCTTGTTCATTATTGCCCCTAGGTTTATTTGTTTATTTGTTTATTTATTTCATTTTTGGAAACAAAAGCAGAAATCAAAGAAATACTAAAATTCTAAGTCCAAATTTAGACCCTTAGCGAGCCACGAAACGCTCTAACGCCATAGAAAGAGGGCGCACTGTTATGAAACACGAAGACATGGCCGTAGCGGCGATCAGCAAAGATTGCGCCGCCGAGTTTATTAATATCAGATGGTGTTTTCACCCAGCTCGACGTCTTTGTATCGAAATTTCCAAGTTTCTGCAACTCTCGATATTGTTCTTCCGTTAGAAGCTCAATGCCCATGGCAGCTGCCATATCAATAACGTTACCTTCTGGATGCACCCCTCGCTTTTCCCTCGACTCCTGCCCTTCACGGTCGTAACAAACATTTCTGCGACCTTTAGGGCTTTCCGCTGAACAATCATAAAAAATGTATTCGTCCGTCGTTTTATCATGACCAACAACATCCGGTTCACCGCCAGTTCTTTCCATTTCATTGAGTGACCACAGTTTTTCAGTACTATCTTCCAGTTTTGCGTGTATTTTAGCCCATTCAAGATCTTTATGGCGATTCATGTTTTTCTCAAAACGGTCTTTCAATGCTCTTAGTAGTTCTACGTTTGACATAGTTCCCCCTTGTTGTTTTCACTAATGAATATCCATTCAATTCAAATGCTAAAACTCTTAGACTGCATGCTTTGTATCCTCTTCAGATTGGATACAGGTTTTAAAGCAACGTGTGTTATAATTACCTAACGCTTAATATATTAATCGAAATTGGTTGCTTATAAGATGCAGCAGTCTTCTGCAAATGTGGCTTGGTCATAACAACTGTCGAATACGAAATCTACTAGTTCTGAGGAGGTTACTGTGGAAATTAATTGGAATCGTAAATACAACACCATCGCGATGTACAGCTTCATAGTCATTGCTTCCAGCATCCTGTTCTTTCTTGTCCTGTCGGGACTGGACAAGTTCAGCCAAGTATTGGGGAGCTATTTTTCCGCGTTCTACCCCTTTATCTACGGGTTCGTCATCGCCTATCTTGTGAACTTCCTGTTGAACTTTTTTAAAAAGCAGTTGGAAAAGATTCCAGCGCTGAAAAAAATCAAAGAATCGCTGTTCCATATCTTGGCCCTTCTCCTAGCTTATCTGGTTTCCGGTTTTCTAGTGTATCTCTTTATCGTTTTCATTTTTCCTCAGCTTTTCGCGAGCATCTCTGGGTTTATCCGGAACACCCCAGACTATGTCCGCTCCACGACGGAATACATCAAAGATCTCTATAATGATATTCACCTTCCACCGGAAGTTGTTGGTTTCATCAATGATCGCTTAGACGAGCTGGCGGTTTTCAGCAGTGCCGTCGCACGGGACCTGATCCCCATGGCAATTTCGTTCCTTGGAAATGCCGCCCTCTCTGTTTGGAACTTATTTCTCGGCATCATCATTTCTATCTACATGCTGGCAGAAAAAGAGCGGTTCATCAGTCTGGCAAAGAAAATCAGCTATGGTGTCTTCAATGTGAAGATTGCAGACGAAATTCTCGTGATTTTAAGACGCACCCAAAAAATCTTCAGTAATTTTCTGGGTGGGAAAATCCTGGACTCCTTGATTATCGGAGTATTAACGTTCATTATCCTTACCCTCGTGAATATGCCTTACGCGCTGCTAGTTTCTTTCATCATCGCCGTAACCAATATCATCCCTTTCTTCGGTCCGTTCATCGGAGCCGTCCCTTCGGTAATCATCATCTTCTTCGAATCGCCGACCATGGCCTTCTGGTTTCTCATCATCATCTTTATCATTCAGCAGCTAGACGGGAATGTCATCGGACCGAAAATCCTTGGAGATTCCCTAGGCATCTCTCCTTTCTGGATTCTCTTTGCAATCCTTTTAGGTGGTAAATTTTTCGGATTTATCGGCTTGATCATTGGTGTACCTCTCTTTGTGCTTATCTACTCGATCCTCAAAGAGCTTGTGGAAGTGCGCTTGAAAGCCAATGGACTCCCGGTGGACACGGACGATTATATGGACAAGTAGCAGACTTTTATTTTAGAGTTTCCACTTGAAGATAAATAATTATACCAGCTATTGTAAAGTGATGGGCTCGATTTGTTGATTGAATGAATGCATTGTCACGCTTAGAATGAGCCACTCTAATGGCTCTCGCAGAGCATATTATTCTTTGTTAACTATTTCTTTCACCTGCTGTTTCTCGGCCGGAGACAATGCATCGACCAGGTAATTACGACGATCTATTCCCTTTATTTTCTGATATTCCTGCTTAATTCTTTCATTAGACCCGTCGATTTCAACCTTTAGTTCTCTGGCGGATAATAAGGCACAACCTGCCCCCCTGATAATGAGCTGTTGTAAACCGTCTGACGTTGCAACTGTAATACTATATTTCTTCTGATTATCATGAGCAAATTTTTCAATATATTGGTCCGCCGTTTGTGCCTCCCTCGTATATATCATATGGATATTATGATAGTCGATTATTTCCTCCAAATGCCCCTGAACACGGTATGCATCAAACACGACGATAATCTGACATTCTCGAATCCCCTGATAATTACTCAGAGTATCCAGCAATTTCATCCTGGCGCCCTCCATATTGTCATCGACAAGCTCTTTCAGCTCAGGCCAGGCATGGATAACATTATAGCCGTCCACAAGGAGATACTCTTCTTTGATTTCCTTCTCTCTGCCAACATAGGTAACCGGTTCATAATAGCTTTCACGCGCTGTTTTGCGACTTTTCCAGACAGACTTCTTCCCTTGGTTCGCATAGAAAGTTTTATTGATAATTTGGTCAATCTCATCTAAACTGATCCACCGCTCTTCTGTGTAGGAGGCCTGGTTTGGGGCAGTTTCTCCCGACGAAGCCTCTTTTTTCTGAAGATAGCTTTCAACCTGCATGTAGTCCTTTACTTCTTCCCAATCCACCGAAAGGCCTGCACCATGGGCACAAAATACAGAACCTGTCGGATTTTCCAAGTCTCTTTCTGAATCATAGCAGAACCTTTCTATGACCTCTTCCGCATTTTGACATGGTTCGTACCCTTTCAGGCTGCTAAACAGCCTGCCAAGTCCTTTGGTATAGGCGACTACCTCTTGTTGATAATTTCTCATGGTGACAACAGGGGCGCTCCCCACAAGAACCGCCATCTCGCCATTTGTTTGTGATAGTTCGCAGGTGCCCTGCATTTTCTCAATGTCAGACATAGCTCTTCCGACCATTTTCTCAGGCAGTTCCAGCTCAAAAGCATAATAAGGCTCCAGCAATATGGACTTAGCCTCCTTTAAACCCTGGCGCACGGCACGGTAGGTAGCCTCTCTGAAGTCACCCCCTTCGGTATGCTTATTGTGTGCTCGCCCTGAGACTAACGTGATTTTCAGATCTGTAATCGCTGAGCCTGTTAGAACTCCTTTATGAGCTTTTTCCTCCAAATGGGATAAAATTAGTCTTTGCCAGCTTTTACCCAAAACATCCTCACTACATTCTGCCCTAAACTGCAGACCGCTTCCCGACTCACCAGGCGTGAGTAACAGGTGGACCTCAGCATAATGCCGCAAGGGCTCAAAGTGCCCTACCCCTTCGACGACATTAGCAATCGTCTCCTTATAGACAATCCTTCCTGCATCGAAAGCCACATCAACACCAAAACGGCTTTGTATAAGGCTCTGAAGAATTTCAATCTGCACCTCTCCCATAATCCGCGCCTGAATTTCCTTCAGCTGCTCATCCCAGACAATATGAAGTTCCGGCTCTTCTTCCTCAATCTGACGCAACTTAGGAAGCATCACTCTTGGGTCACAGCCGTCCGGCAGAATGATCTCATAGAACAGTATGGGTTCCAACACAGGTGTATCTGATGCTTCCTCTATCCCTAAGCCTTCTCCTGGTCTGGATTGGCCGAGCCCTGTTACTGCGCATACAGAACCTGCCTCTACCTCGTTCACTGCCTCGAATTTCTGACCGGAATAGATACGAATTTGATTAACTTTCTCTTTCCAGATGCCATTCGTTAAGACATCTTTTACCTTGAGTCTCCCGCCTGTCAGCTTCATGTATGTAAGGCGGTTCCCCTGCTCATCTCTTGCTACTTTGAATAGTTTAGCCCCGAATTCATCTGGGTAGGAAGGTATCATGGCATACTTCCCAAGGCCCTGCATAAATTGCTCAACACCCTCTGATTTTAAAGCGGAACCAAAAAAGCACGGAAAAACTTTGCGCTCCGTGACAGCCCTTTTAATCTGCGAAGTTTCAATCTCTCCTGTTTCCAGAAAGGTTTCCATCATTATTTCTTCACACATGGCCAGCTGGTCATAGAAATCGTCCGTCTTAACTTGTCTAAACTCAATACACCCATCATTCAATTGCTTTTTCAATTCTTTCATTAACTTGTCCTTATCCGTCCCCAACTGATCCATCTTATTGACAAATAGAAAAGCGGGGATCTGATACGTGTTCAGGAGCCCCCATAATGTTTTGGTATGCCCCTGCACTCCGTCCGCACCGCTGATCACTAAAATGGCATAATCCAGCACTTGAAGTGTTCTTTCCATTTCGGCCGAAAAATCGACGTGTCCCGGAGTATCTAGTAATGTAATCTGAGTCTCCCCTATTTCAAACATCGCTTGCTTGGAAAAAATGGTGATTCCTCTTGCTCTTTCTAACTCATAGGTATCTAAATAAGCATCCTTATTGTCCACCCTTCCCAATCTGCCAATTTTGCCGCTCAAGTAAAGCAGACTCTCTGATAATGTCGTCTTGCCTGCATCCACATGTGCTAATATCCCAATGACTAATTTTTTCATAATTTATTTCAAATCCTTCAGTTTGGCTGTTTCTAAAAATCACAGCCCATTTAGGCCTTAACGTACTCAATAATTATACTATCTCTTCAACGAGCCATTCACATTATCCGACATTAACTACTGTAATCAGCGTCTTGTATTATGAAATTCCAGATCTCCGTCATGGCTTTGTTCTCGATTGGCCGTTCAGAATACAATACCTAAATGACAAAGGATCTTTTCCTATCATTTGTAGGAAAAGATCCTTTGTCCTCATCAAGCTAACTTGTCCCATCATATCATGCCAAATGCGTTTGAACACCCCTTCATTGAGAACTGCCCTTTTGCCGGAGCCTCTAGGTCTTACGTTCGCTCCAGTTCATCCACCTACCCTAAACATCTCCGTTGTACGCACTCTTCAAAGCTTCGATATCGAACAAGCACAAGGTTATCTAACCATTGTAACCTTATTCCCTTTTCTTTCAAGAGGTTTCAAGTCGGACTGATCTGAATAGCCTAAGGCCAGCCCACCACATATAATTTCATTATCTTGTATATCCAGTTTTTTAATGTAGCTTTTAATAGCATCATTGTCAGCAAGCCGTTTTAACTGATTGATCCAGCATGAACCAATTTGTAAGGAAGTTGCTGCAAGCATCATGTTTTCCAATGCAACAGCGCAATCAGCAATTGCATTTTCGTAGTCTCTAAGATTTGTAAGAACAATTAGAGTGGGAGCGTTGAAGTAAAAATCATAATTACCTTTTCGGGACTGCAAGATAGCCCCTTTCAAGCCCATGTACATATTCTCAGTCACTTCCATTTTGCTATACTCTTGAATAACTAATTTCTTTAATTCATTTAAAATTTCAGTATTTTGGATTACTACAAAATGAGTTGTTTGGTTATTACCCCCACTAGGAGCAAATCGACCAGCTTCAATAATTTGATTCAACTCATGATCTTGTAGTTGCTCAGGCTTATACTTCCTTATACTTCTACGCCTATAAATGTTGTCTAGTATCTGATCCCCCATAATAAATATCATTCCTTTCGCACTTTATAATTTAAATTTTAAATTTCATTCCAATTGAGAAAGCCTTTCCTATCTGATCTCCTATACGATAATACGATCGATCAGAGGCGCTAAAGACAAAAGGTAATACTTTTTCCAAAGATACAATACCCTTTTCATCGAGAACATCATCCTCAGCCTTGATGTCAACAATTTCGCCGATGAACTGGGTATGAATACCAAGTTCAACCGTCTGTAGTAGTCGGCATTCTATAATCAGAGGGAATTCTCCAACGTAGGGGGCATCAACAAGTTCGCTCTTAACTGCGGTTAAACGAGCCGCAGCAAATTTATCGGTTGTTTTACCACCAACAATCCCTACATAATCTGCCTCGGCAGCTTGCCTACTTGACGGTATACTAATAGTGAAGGCCTTATGTTTCATGATATTTTCATAAGTGGCTCGTGACTTTTGCAAAGAGACTGTCACGCAGGGTGGCACAGAACAACAAATTCCAGCCCATGCTGCTGTCATAATATTAGGGACATCGTCTTCTCCATAAGTTCCCACTACCCATACAGGACTGGGCATAGCCAATACTTTTGCACCCATTGATTTTTTCATTAGTCCACTTCCTTCTTGTTAATTGAAACTATATCGCTATGTGGTTCTCACACTCAATTTACATCCGCAGACCATTGTTGATACTAATCTTCATTTTTCGCTTTCCCAATTCTTGTTCTACTAAATCACCCGCCTTCATCATGCAAGTCGATCAAACTCTTCACCGTCCTCTTCATCACAAACCCAGCCAAGGACCGTTTTCCTAGTCCTTGCTAACCAGGCTTTGAAGGCCTGAAGGACATTGCCGACGCATTTCATCGCTACCGCTCGCTCAAAGACAAAGAGGTTTTCAACTTCCCGCTCATCATATTTCCCCGCGTCCCAACGCAAGTGACTCAAGTCAACGTTATCCGTCACGCCAAAACAATGAAAAGGTCCGAGCAGTTTTCGTTCAATCGCTTCCCATAAAGTAAATAGTTGAGCTAGACCTCCTGTGAGAAAGGAAGCCCACCCAGCTTATGATTATTTTCTAAACTGGAAAAATATGGCGACAAGCAGATAGTAAATTCCCAGAGCGATCACACCTAAAGCAATACTCCCCATAAGCCAACGACCATAAGGCTGCTGCAGAAGAGACATAAGAGTTCCGTCAAGACCCTTGGCTTGCTTCGAATCGGCCGTATAAGCGGCGATCATTAAGAAGAAGCCGACTAAGTCAAAGATGATCCCTCGTGCTATGGTACCTAATCTACCTAAGTGTTTAACCCATTTCACTTGAGGTAAAGTCAGTTTGACGAGGTGAAGCTGCGGTTCGAAGTTTGGCATGATTCCCTTATAAATCTGGAAGAGACCGAGTAAGATCACAATTATTGAGCCGATACCCACCAGCCACTGTCCCCCGGGCATAGTTAAAACCTTTGCCACATAGCTTTGGGTTTTAACTCCTTGTGCACCATTAAGAGCGGGGTTCGTTCCACCTGCGATAAGGGCATAAGTGGGTAGCGCCAACAAACCATAAACAATTGCAGTAAATAAATAGCCGAGCCTCACTGCACCGCCCTTTACGTCATTCTCTTTATTGTACGGGTTAAGTACAACTCTGAATAAACCCCATAATGAATAACATATCAATCCGATCAAAATCAACCATAATAAGATCCTACCTTCGGGCTGTCTCCCTATTGCAGCGATCGCGCCTTGCTGATCTACCGTCTTCCCTCCGTTTCCAAATGCTAAAAGAAGGGCCAGCAATCCCATGACAAAATATATCAACCCACGTGCCGCATAACCAAATTGCGCCATTATTTTAACGATTGGAGTAGCGTTATGGGCTGCCTTCTCGCCGGTTTTTTTGATTTTCCCCATTCTATTTTTCTGGCCTGACATAAAACCAACCATCACCTCTCCATCATACATCCTATTCCCTAATAGAACTCAAACTCAATTCTTCAGTTTTCCATATTGTTACCGTTCAGTGACCGCTGACCGTTGTCAATGAAAATTTGAAGACTTGTAATAGATAATTTTGCACACGGTATGAATCTAGATTCATACCGTGTGCACACGTTAAGAAGACTAACATTTTTCTTAATTGTTTTCTGTTGAGCCTCATTTGAATGTTTTGGTTAGTACATTTGTAGGCTAAAGCGCCCGCTTCCCTGAAATGAGGTTAAACACCACTATAATTAAAGCGACTACGAGAAGGATATGAATTAACCCGCCCATTGTATACGAAGTGACGATACCTAGAAGCCATAAGATCCCAAGAATAACAACAAGTGTCCATAACATACTTTCATCCTCCTTTCTTCAATAAATTTGCTCAGTTACTTCGTTAATTATGCAAAGAATCCAGTTAATACCGGAGGAAGCGACCGTGTCAACCTTCTCTTCAAGGATAATGACTAAACAAAATGCGCTATCATTACTTCTGCTGCTACTCTCTTAAGGAGTTCATCTCTTTTCATTGTTATTTGTATCCTGATATTATATAATATAGCCTAAGATTATAATCATTATAATCTTAAATAAGTTATTAAAACTATAATATAATAGACAAGCAGTAGTTGCAAATGAACTAACTTATGAGTTTTATAATTAATGATCGATTTACGACAGGTAAAGCAAGTCATTTTATGCAATACTTAACTATGAATTTATTAGGAGGAGGAAACTTTATGGATGAAAAAGGTAAATGCCCAGTAACAGGCAGCGTGAAAAATGGTCCTGCAAGCGGTCGCACTTCTAATAAAGACTGGTGGCCGAACCAGTTGAACCTCAAGATTCTTCATCAGAACTCAAACTTGAGTAATCCTATGGGTCCAGCGTTTAACTATGCAGAAGAATTCAAGAAGCTTGATTTGGAAGCCCTGAAGAAGGACCTCTATGTATTGATGACTAGCTCGCAGGATTGGTGGCCTGCGGATTACGATCACTACGGGCCGCTCTTTATCCGGATGGCATGGCACAGTGCAGGTACTTACCGCACAAACGACGGCCGCGGCGGCGCAGGGTCTGGCAACCAACGGCTTGCGCCCCTCAACAGCTGGCCAGACAACGTAAACCTCGACAAGGCGCGCCGTCTGCTCTGGCCGATCAAGCAGAAATACGGCAGGAAAATTTCCTGGGCCGACCTGATGATCTATGCTGGCACTTGCGCTATCGAGTCAATGGGACTTAAACCCTTCGGCTTTGGCGGCGGGCGCGAGGATGTCTGGGAGCCGGAAGAGGACATTTATTGGGGCTCTGAGGCCGAGTGGCTTGGCGACAAGCGCTACTCCGGCGACCGGGTTCTTGAGAATCCCCTTGCCGCCGTACAGATGGGTCTTATCTACGTGAACCCAGAAGGACCGAACGGCAACCCTGATCCTGTCGGCTCCGGCCATGACGTTCGGGAGACCTTCGCCCGGATGGCCATGAACGATGAAGAGACGGTCGCCCTCGTCGCCGGCGGACATACCTTCGGCAAGTGTCACGGTGCGGGCGATACGGCGCATGTCGATAAGGAACCTGAGGCCGCTGGCATCGAGGAACAGGGCCTCGGCTGGAAGAGTAGCTTCGGCATTGGCAAAGGTGGCGATACAATCGGTAGCGGTATCGAGGGCGCCTGGAAGCCGAACCCGACCAAATGGGACATGGGCTATCTAAAGGTGCTGTTCAAATATGAGTGGGAGCTGGTCAAAAGCCCGGCTGGTGCACATCAATGGCTGGCCAAGGACGTGGCCGAAGAAGACATGGTGGTTGACGCCCACGACCCGTCGAAGAAGTGTCGGCCGATGATGACCACGGCGGACCTCGCCCTTCGCTACGACCCGATCTACGAACCCATTGCGCGGCACTACCAGCAAAACCCTGAGGGATTTGCAGACGCCTTCGCCCGCGGATGGTTCAAGCTGACCCACCGAGATATGGGGCCTCGTTCACGCTATCTCGGTCCTGAGGTTCCTTCAGAGGATTTGATCTGGCAGGACCCAGTGCCGGCAGTCGATTATGAATTGATTGACGAACAGGTTATCACGGATCTCAAGAGTAAAATCATGGCTTCCGGCCTGTCCGTCTCCCAGCTTGTCGGGGCAGCCTGGGCATCAGCGTCTACCTTCCGCGGCTCTGATAAACGCGGCGGGGCAAATGGAGCACGCATTCGTCTTGAACCACAGCAGGATTGGGACGTCAACCAGCCAAGTCAGCTGAATACAGTGCTTTCGGTCCTTGAAAAAATACAAACGGAGTTCAACAGTGTACAAACAGGCCAAAAAAGGGTTTCTCTCGCCGACTTGATCGTTCTGGGTGGATGTGCGGGCATCGAGCAAGCTGCGAAGAATGCCGGACACAGTGTGTCCGTTCCTTTTAGTCCTGGACGCACAGATGCCCAGCAGGAGCAGACCGACGTTAGCTCATTCTCTGTGCTTGAACCAGCTGCAGATGGGTTCCGCAACTACTTAAAAACCAAATTTTCCGTATCAGCAGAGGAACTTTTGCTTGATCGTGCCCACCTGTTGACCTTAACCGCTCCGGAAATGACAGTTCTGGTTGGCGGCATGCGCGTCCTGAATACCAATTACGGACAGACTCAACACGGTGTCTTCACCAAGAAACCTGAGACGCTTACCAATGACTTCTTCGTGAACCTGCTCGACATGAGCACAACCTGGAAGGTGACATCTGACGATGAAAACGTGTTCGAGGGCCGTGATCGCGCGACAGGCGAACTTAAGTGGACCAGCACCCGTGTTGATCTCGTCTTCGGTTCAAACTCCCAACTCCGGGCCATCGCGGAAGTCTATGCCAGTGACGACTCTCAGGATAAGTTCTTACAGGACTTCGTGTCTGCCTGGAACAAAGTGATGAACGCCGATCGTTTCGACCTGGCTTAAGTCATAGCATAAATGACTTCAATGTCTATTAAATACAAAGCATAATGTTTTAACGGACCAATCCCCCGATCACCGGGGGATTTTTCATGCCCAATATAGGTGAGCCTAGAATTAATACATATGCATCCTCAATCTTAGAGGATATTAGATTTGTTACATATTTACATTTGCAATGACAGGTCTTTGTATCGTCAGTTATAGGAAATTGTTAATTATATTCTGGCCTGCTCATTTTAGCTGCTGGTTATTCAGGAAAAAATCTCGCCAAGGGTCATTTCCGCCAATCCTCCGGAGCGCCTCCGCCATATTGATACCGTTAGGGGCCACCATGTCCAGTTCATCCCAGGCGATGGGCATAGACACCCCGGCACCTTTTCGCGCTCTCAGGGAATATGGGGCAATGCTGGTAGCGCCTCTTCCGTTGCGAATCCAGTCGATGAAGATCTTGTTGGTACGCTTCGCCTTTCTCACATTGCTGGTGTAACGATCAGGCCACTTCTGCTCCATCACTTCGGCGACGCGCCTAGCAAAATCGTGAAACCCATCCCAAGCAACGACAGGTTTTAAAGGGACGACCACATGGTATCCTTTGCCGCCGCTGGTCTTGAGGTAGGAGTTCAGGGAAAGTTCGGCAAGAATATTTTTCACATCCCGCACACCTTGGCGCACTCTGCTCAGGTCCATTCCCTCATCCGGATCCAGATCAAAAACCATTATATCTGGCTTTTCCAGCTCGTCGACACGGCTTCCCCATGTATGAAATTCCAACGTGCCCATTTGTGCTTCGGCGATCAGCCCGGATGTATTCTCAATGTAGAAGTAGTCTTCCGTTTCTCCGTCACTGTTGGAAATAGGGATGGTGACGATTCCAATGCTTCCCGGACCGGGATGCTTCTTATAGAAGCAGGTCTGGGAGATGCCCTTGGGACAGCGCACAATGCTAAGGACTCTGCGGCTCATATAGGGCAGCATGCGCTCTGCCACCTGGGTGTAATACCGGATCACATCCCCTTTGGTGATTTCAGGGTCGGCATAGATCACCTTGTCTGGGTTGCTAATCTTGATTCCTTCGATAATGATGCTGTTGGCCTTTGCTTTCATGGCTCTCTCCGCTTCTTTGCCGGATGATGGGGACAGTATTTCCTCATCCGCTTTTTCCTTTTTAATATCCCTGGGATTCTTATCCGTCCGTAGGCCTTTGAAACTTGCTTGCCTTAACAGATTATCTGCGGTCCATTCGGCAAATTTGATTTCCGTGACCAGTTCTGGTTCAAGCCAGGTAATCTTTTCCTTCGACCTGGGCTTTGGCGCGAGTTTGAAAGGGGGCTCCATTCTCTTTAGGCCCGCAAATTTTCCCTCAACCTCTTTCATGCCTGCTTCGCTCAGGCCGGTGCCGGCACGCCCGGCATAGATGAATTCCTCCCCTTCATAGACGCCAAGGAGCAAGGAACTTATCCCGCTCGTTTTTTTATGGGAAAGGGTATAGCCTCCGATGACAAATTCCTGCCTTTGATCGCATTTAAGCTTGATCCAGTCGGCGTTTCTTGTTCCGCTGTAGACGGAATCGGCTTTTTTACCTATTATCCCTTCCATGCCTTCCGCACAGGCCGCAAAGAAACCTTCCTTACCGGTTCCTCTGACATGCCGACTGTAGTAGAGGTTTTTTGGGGCATCCTTCAGCAAAGCTTCCAGCATTTCCTTCCTGTCAATCAGG
>MCHG01000422.1_pt1 | contig 12643 bp, 11 predicted proteins | sample 787351 | NCBI WGS metagenome assembly MCHG01 (sample SAMN05430296, study PRJNA330682) | permafrost metagenome | biome: Cold desert; feature: permafrost; material: soil; isolation source: enrichment culture inoculated with soil incubated with H2/CO2 at 20 degrees... ... | reverse complement strand
GAGTCGCAGTGTGGCGAAAGGCTCGTCCGCCTTTCGACCTCCAGGGCCGATGATACTTGGGGCGCAAGCCCCTGGGAAAGTAGGTCATCGCCAGGTAACAAGCAAAAGGCTATCTCTTAGGAGGTAGCCTTTTCGCATGTTGCATTATACTGTAATATGGGGCCGGGGTTCCACCCGTTCATCCACACTGCTGGAGATTGCGTTATGAGTCGCAGTGTGGCGTAAACCTCATTCCGTCGCCACGAAGTATCCGTTATGAGTGGGTGGCTCGGCGATACTCTCCACCGGAGACTATCGTGGTTTACGTATCTCGAACACGGAAGTTAAGAATCCACACTGCTGGAGTATGCGTTACAAGTCGCAGTGTGGCGAAAGTTTCATCCGACTTTCGTTCCAGGGCCGATGATACTTGGGGCGCAAGCCCCTGGGAAAGTAGGATCCACACTGCAGGAGATTGCGTTATGAGTCGCAGTGTGGCGAAAGGCTCATTCCGTCGCCACGAAGTATTCGTTATGGGTAAGGTGGCTCGGCCATACTCACCACTGGTGACTATCGTGTCTTTTGTTTCTTCAATTACTAACGATACTCTCTTAAACGTTAGGAGTGAATTTCGATTAGTCCTAGGGCGCGGTGAGTAGGTATAATGATTTCGTATTATGAACGTGAAAGTAATTACTTTCTTTTTCTATTTTAAAAGTGTATAATCATAGTCAAAGGAAGCATATAGTATAGTAAATACAAATGATAAAAGAAGGGGGCGGTATTTATGTTAGCTTGGATTCCGGTAGTCATTGTTATGGGATTTCTGGGAGGCTGCGCGATTGTCATTACAACCTCATGCTATCAAGTGATTAAGTCAGTTTCTAAAATTAAGATGCCAAATAATCGAGGGCCTTTGCCTAGAACTATTGAAATATGATGGGTCATGTAAAAAAGGGACTGCCTCAGAATAGAAATTGAATTTTCTATGAAGAGGTAGTCCCTTTTTCTTATAAAACGCAGGTAAATGAGCGATTGGAGTAGTGCAACTAAGGCGACCGCCCGCGGTCCCTTCTCGCCGTTCATGGCTACAGGGACACTCGTCCATCCGTGGACAGCGCCTGAAGGCGCGCTAGCCAAGTTTTCTTTATTCTCGCAAACCTCCCTTGGCATGTGAAACGTCCAGTTGCATGCTCTCGCTAATAAGACAAGCGAGAGCATGCAATTGTCATATTTTGATCAAACTATTCCTCTAGACCAGAAAAATCCAAGGTGGCAAATAGGTCTTCAAGTGTCTCCGCTCGTCTGATTAGCTCGACATTGCCATCAGATTTGAGAAGGAGCTCTGCTGAGCGCAACTTGCCATTGTAGTTAAATCCCATTGCATGACCATGTGCTCCAGTATCATGGAAGACGGCGATATCATCAATATCAATTCTGGGTAAAGCCCTATCTATAGCGAATTTATCGTTGTTCTCACACAAACCGCCTGTTACATCATAAATATAATCACACGGCCAATCCTCTTTTCCCATTACCGTTAAGTGGTGATAAGCACCGTAGAGGCCGGGACGCATTAAGTCGGCCATACAGGCATCTAAACCTATATAATTTTTGTATATTTCTTTCTTATGCAATACCTTTGTTATCAAATAACCATAGGGACCCAAGATCATCCGTCCGCTTTCCATGGCGATTGTTAAAGGGTCCAAACCCTTATCCACTATCAGTTTATCGTAAGCGTTCTTTATTCCTCTACTTACCGCCTCCAGACTAACGGGCTCTTGCTCTGGACGATAAGGAATACCAATACCACCGCCTAAATTTACGAATTCGATTCTAATCCCTAACTTTTCGAAAATCTCCCCTACAAGCTTAAACATCATAATGGCAGTCTCAATAAAATATTTAGAATCAAGCTCGTTGGATATTATCATTGTGTGGATTCCGAAACGTTCTGCTCCTTTTTCTCGGGCTATTTGATAGGCTTCGAAAAGTTGCTCCTTCGTTAAACCATACTTGGCATCATGTGGTTTCCCTATAATCGAATTTCCACCGTCGCGTAAACGACCTGGATTATAGCGAAACGAGATGATTTTAGGCATACCGATATATTTCTCTAAATAATCAATATGAGTTATATCATCGAGATTAATGATGGCACCTAATTCCTTGGCTTTTTTGTATTCGTGAACAGGTGTATTATTTGAGGAAAACATTATATTCTCGTCAGAAATTCCAGCCTTTTCTGCTAATATAAGCTCTGACATTGAACTGCAATCAGCTCCGAAGCCTTCCTCACGTAGGATCTTAAGGATATATGGGTTCGGTGTTGCTTTGACTGCAAAGTACTCTTTAAACTCAGGTGCCCAGCTGAAGGCTTTTATTAAATTACGGGCATTTTCTCGGATGGCCAATTCATCGTAAAGATGAAACGGTGAACCGTATTGTTCAATTATTGTCTCCAATTGATCCTTGGTAAAAGGTAATGTTTTCTCCGCCACTCTGTTCTCCGCCACTCTGTTCTCCCCCTACTTTAATGTGTGATATAAAAGATTCTGCTACTTTTTCCCTAGCTCGCGATTCCTATCTAGCAAACTTCAATAGAGACGTTGCTATTTCCGCATAATAAGGCTTATTTTGTTGATCTTAAGGTTTATGAGTTTACTCAGAAACTAATTATACCAAAAAAAAAGTGATTGTGCGTAGTTATACTGTATTTCGAAGACGTTGTTTTTCCAGACGGGTTTCAATTGCTAAATTGGTTTAAGCATACGCTTAACCGGTCTTTTTTGTTATAATGTATATAGTGTGAGTTTATAACTTAAGGAGATGTTCTAAATTATGATCGAACAAGCCTTGGAGGTACTGCAAAGGTATTTCGGGTATACTCAATTCCGCGATGGCCAGCAAAAAGTGATAGAAAGTTTACTCCAGGGTAAGGATACATTAGCTATCATGCCGACAGGGGCAGGGAAATCTCTTGCTTATCAAATACCGGCCTTGTTGTTTGAAGGAACGACACTTGTGATCTCACCGTTGATTTCGTTGATGAAAGATCAGGTAGACGCTCTGCAACAATACGGAGTCTCGTCAACATTTATTAATAGTTCATTATCATTAAAAGAGGTCAGGTCTAGAATTGAAAGGGCTGCAAGCGGGGAATTTAAGCTATTGTATGTCGCACCGGAACGATTGGGGGCGGAAAGTTTCCGTGTCCTTCTAGAGTCGTTACATGTTTCTTTCTTAGCGATTGATGAAGCCCATTGTGTCTCTCAATGGGGACATGATTTCCGACCGAGCTATCTTCATTTGGGCCCTTTTCTCAAATCGTTTTCTCAACAACCATTAATTGGAGCTTTTACTGCAACGGCTACAGAGGAGGTCCAGACGGATATCGTTCAATTGTTAGAATTAAACGAAGCCAACGTTTTTGTGACAAGTTTTGACCGTCCGAACCTCAGCTTTTCAACGCTTCGCGGGGAAAATAAGAAGGTTTTTGTTCTTGATTATGCCAAATTGCATGCTGATCAATCGGGGATTATCTATGCTGGGACTCGTAAAGAGGTGGATGCCCTGCAGTCCTTTTTAGCAAAAAGTGGTTTGAAAGCAGGGAAATATCATGCGGGGATGAATGACGAAGACCGTAAAAAGAGCCAAGAAGATTTTCTATTTGATGAAAAAACGGTCATGGTGGCTACGAATGCGTTTGGCATGGGAATCGATAAATCTAATGTTCGTTTCGTGATTCATTATAATATGCCAAGAAATATGGAGTCCTATTACCAGGAAGCGGGGCGTGCTGGGAGAGATGGAGAACCAGGGGAGTGCCTTTTGTTGTTTTCCCCTCAGGATGTGGTGTTACAAAGATATCTGATTGAACAGACTATTTATCAACCGGAACGGAAAATGAATGAGCTCAAAAAGCTTCAGGGGATGGTTGATTACTGTCATACGCCTAGGTGTTTGCGGAAAACTATTCTGGAGTATTTTGGGGATGAATTTATTCAAGAGGAATGTGGCAACTGTAGTAATTGTAATGACGAACGTGAAAAGGTCGATATTACTTTAGAGGCTCAAAAAATATTTTCCTGTATTTATCGAATGCGCGAACGGTTTGGCATAGGTTTAGTGGCTGAGGTGTTAAAAGGATCTCGCAAAGCCAAGATTCGTGATTTGCGTTTTGATGAGCTGAGCACACATGGGATTATGCACGATATCCCACTACAGGAGATCAAAGACCGTATCAGCTATTTAGTGGCGGAGGGCTATTTGCAATTATCAGGTGGAGAGTACCCCGTCGTGAAACTACTGCCTGATGCAGTTTCAGTTATTAAAGGAGAAGCGAAGGTTTCGCAAAAAGTTTCGCCTCAGCCTGCTCGAGAAAAGGCGGAAGAAATAGGTCTGTTTGATCGTCTACGTTCACTCCGTAGAGAAATAGCCCTTCGAGAAAACCTGCCTCCTTATATGATTTTCGCAGATAGTACCTTGAGAGAAATGGCTCAGCTCTGCCCTACAGATCACCATTCTATGATTCGGATAAGTGGGGTTGGAGAGCGGAAACTTGAGAAATACGGGAGTGCGTTTATCGAGGAAATTAAGAGGTTTGCTCCTAAACTGGTGCAAGGTAATGTAGAGACAGACAGCCTGCGCTCACCACAAATTCGTAGTTCCCCTAAGCCTTCTAAGGATAAGGTATTGAGTCATCAACAAACATTTTTACTTTACCAAGAAGGGTACACATTAAAAGATATTGCGAAAGTCCGGAACGTTACTGAGCTTACAGTACAGCAACATCTCGTGCGTTGCGCTCTCGACGGACAAGATATCCCCTGGGATGATTTCATTCCCATCGAACAAGAACCCCTTATATTAAACGCTATCCGTCGTGTAGGTAGAGAAAAACTGCGTCCAATCAAAGAACTGCTCCCAGATGAGGTGGATTGGTTTACAATCCAGGCAGTTTTAGAAAAATACAAGAGCCCAGATGAGGAAAAATAAAAATGTCTAATAAAACAAACCCAAAAATTGTCTTAATCAGCATCATCTTAGCGATGTTCATGGCAGCCATTGAAGGGACTATAGTGGCAACTGCGATACCTAGTATTGTGGCCGATCTGGGCGGCTTCTCCCTGTTTAGTTGGGTTTTTTCTTCATTTCTACTGGCTCAGGCTGTAACCATACCTATATATGGTAAGCTGGCGGATTTGTACGGACGAAAGCCTGTTTTTACTTTTGGAGTACTTGTCTTTCTTCTTGGATCGTTGCTTTGTGGTTTTGCCAAAACAATGAATATGTTGATCTTTTTTCGCTTGATCCAAGGTCTTGGAGCTGGAGCAGTCCAGCCTATTGCCACAACCATCGTAGGAGACATCTTTACAATGACAGAACGTGCTCGTATCCAAGGATACATTTCTAGTGTCTGGGGGATATCGTCTATTCTTGGGCCGGGGCTAGGGGCATTTTTTGTGCAATATGTTCGATGGTCATGGATTTTCTGGGTGAATATTCCGATCGGAGTGTTTGCGATTTGTGGGATTTGGTTTTTTATGGGAGAGACAGTGCATAAACAAGAGCACACAATTGATTACATCGGCTCTGCACTTATTTTCATCTCGATCAGTGCCCTGATGGTCGTCTTTATACAAGCAGGAACAGTTTGGCCGTGGTCTTCCGCACCGGTGTTCCTCTTATTAGGGCTATTTTTGGTTGGAAGCTATTTATTTATTAGGCAAGAAAAGCTTGCGGCTGAGCCCATCATGCCTTTGGAAATATGGTCGGATAATTTAATAGTAGTTTCTAATTTAGCGACGTTGACGACGGGTGTTGTATTAATAGGGGTATCTTCGTTTTTGCCAACTTATATTCAAGGGGTAATGGGGAAATCCCCAATTACTTCGGGATTTGCTCTTGCGTTTATGTCGATGGGGTGGATAGCTGGGGCAACTGTGGCAGCAAAGGCTATGTTTAAATATGGGTTCAGACGCATCGCAGTTGTCGGCGGGATTTGGATACTTATGGGTTCAGTATTCTTTATTACACTTAGCCCGGAAAGAGGATGGATTTGGGCAGGAATAGGTTCCTTACTAATTGGTTTTGGGATGGGACTTGCTAGAACTGTATTTATCGTGGGGATACAAAACAGCGTGAAATGGGAGATGCGAGGAGTGGTAACCGCCTCTAACATGTTTATGAACATCTTGGGAAATGCTATGGGTGCAGCTGTGTTAGGCGGTATATTAAACGTATCTTTAACAAGTTATTTAAAGGGTGTAAGTGGGGAGACGTTAAACTTTGATGTTATCAACGTCTTGCTCGATCCAATTAAGAGAGGGACGCTTCCGCAGGAGGTTTTACAAATAATGTCGTCGGGATTGGCAATTGCACTGCAACATGTTTTTTGGGGTTTGTTTATTCTGGCAGTAGCAAGCTTCATTTTGATTATGTTTTTCCCAGCAAAGATGGAGGACTCAACTTGAGCGAAGCGCCTAATGTTTGTCTACCAACAGTCCTCCTTAAGGAACCTTTGTGGCTTGTAAATACGATGTGCGTGATCTATAGTGTATGCGTAATCGGAGTGCAACTAGGTGGCCTCCGGTGATATTGGAATGCTTATTAGAGAGGAAATATATAAGATGCTTAATTTTGACACACATAATAATCCTTATCCGTCACGTAGAATGACCGCGTACGCCAAAAATGGTATGGTGGCCACTTCACAGCCCCTTGCTGCTGAAGCGGGTTTGTCCGTCTTAAGAAAAGGTGGAAATGCGATTGACGCTGCGATTGCCACAGCGGCCTGCCTGACAGTGGTGGAGCCGACATCAAACGGAATTGGTGGAGACGCCTTCGCATTGGTTTGGACAAAGGGCCAACTTTTCGGCCTTAACTCCAGCGGTCCTGCACCCCAACTGCTCACGTTGCAGGCTTTAAAAGAAGCCGGACACAGCGAGATGCCTACTTATGGATGGTTCCCCGTCACGGTTCCCGGTGCGCCCGCAGCCTGGGCCGAGTTATCTGCCCGTTTCGGTAAGCTTCCTTTGACTGAAGTGATGGCCCCGGCAATCACGTATGCTGAACAAGGGTATCCTGTTTCACCGACGGTCGGTAGAAATTGGGACATTGCTTATGATCGCTATGCTCAAGAACTTAAAGACGAGCAATTTCACAACTGGTTTAAGACGTTTGCTCCTCAAGGACGCGCTCCGAAAATTGGTGAACTCTGGAGTTCTCCGGATCACGCCCGCACGTTACGATCTATTGCGGAAACAAACGCCCGATCGTTTTATAGTGGGGACATCGCGGATAAGATCGATCAATTTTCTAAGAAACACGGTGGTTTTCTGAGAAAGGACGACTTGGCTGCCTATACACCGGAATGGGTAACACCAATCTCGATTAACTATCGCGGGTATGAGGTCTGGGAAATTCCACCCAATGGACATGGCCTTGTGGCCTTAATGGCCTTAAATAGTTTAAAAGGGTTTGATTTCGAGATGAAAGAGAGCTCAGAATCCTATCATCGGCAAATTGAAGCGCTCAAGCTGGCTTTTGCCGACGGAAAGAAGTACATTGCCGATCCCTCTCGGATGAACGTAAGGATTGAAGATCTGCTATCGGATAGGTATGCGGCGGAACGCCGGAAACTAATTGGAGAAACAGCACTTCTTCCTGAACCTGGAAATCCACCGAAAGGGGGGACTGTCTATTTGGCAACAGCGGATGGTGAGGGGAATATGGTTTCGTTTATCCAAAGTAACTATATGGGCTTTGGTTCCGGCTTGGTCGTCCCAGAAACGGGAATTAGTCTTCATAATCGCGGAAATAGCTTTTCCCTAGATCCGAACCATTGTAATTGTCTTCAACTAGGTAAAAAGCCTTACCACACCATCATTCCCGGCTTCTTAACTAAAGACAACCTTCCGGTGGGCCCCTTTGGAGTGATGGGAGGGTTCATGCAACCTCAAGGGCATGTTCAAGTGATCATGAACACTCTCGATTATCATTTGAATCCTCAGGCAGCTCTTGATGCACCCCGGTGGCAATGGATCAATGGGAAAACCATTGAAATTGAACACTCCTTCCCTGTGTCTATTGCCCGAGAATTAGAGCAAAGAGGGCATGACATTCGATATTCCATGGATACCGGTAGTTTTGGGCGCGGACAAATTATCTGGAGAACTCCTGACGGAATCTTGGCCGGTGGCACTGAGCCGAGAGCGGATGGTCATATTGCGATGTGGTAAAGCTCAGGTCAATGGCAATAAATACAATTAATGAAGGATGAGGGCTATAGGACTTGGGATCTAGTATTAAAAGCTCAATTGTAAGCCCGAATAAGTCAATGCAAATGGTAAAAGTATATAATAAGAGAGCGTAACAAACTTTAGTTTCGGTGCGCTCTCTTATTATATACTTTACGTGGTCATCATAGGACTTAGTACCGCTTCAGTTTAAAATGGTGATCTTAAGAAAACTGTAAGAATCTTAATTAGTGTTTTGTAAAATCCCCCTGCTAGTATAGTAGAGAAGGCAGGTGGTGAAGATGTATTTCGATAAAACTATGAATGGAGACAGAGACACTTATGAATGGCTTAAACGTACTAGTATGTGATGATGATGTTTTAATTGTTAATGCGCTGGAAATATACCTAAAAAACGAGAACTACGGTGTTGTTAAAGCGTACAATGGAAAGCAAGCTCTAGAGGCTTTGTCCAATCACAAAATTCATTTGATCCTCTTGGACATCATGATGCCAGAATTAGATGGTTTGTCAGCGACGATCAAGATCCGCGAAGAACTGAATATTCCGATCATCATGTTATCCGCAAAGTCTGAGGATACCGACAAAATAATTGGCCTAAACTTTGGGGCCGACGACTATGTGACTAAGCCCTTTAATCCATTAGAACTCATGGCAAGAGTGAAATCTCAAATGCGTCGTTACACTACGCTGGGGAGTATCGCTAGTAAAAGTGGCGTGTTGAAAACGGGCAGTTTGGAACTCGAACCGGAGGCCAAGGAACTGCGTGTTGACGGAGAAGTCATTAAGCTGACCGCTACAGAATATGGTATTATGCTTTTCCTCATGAGAAACATGGGGCATATATTCTCTATCAATGAAATCTATGAAAACGTATGGCGCGAGCCGTCCTTTGCATCAGAGAATACGGTATCGGTCCATATCAGAAGGATTAGAGAAAAAATGGAGATAAATCCTAAAGAACCGAAATATCTTAAGGTGGTGTGGGGTATTGGATATAAAGTTGAGAAATATTAAGTATTCGATGGCGGCAAAGGTCACGGTAGGTATTTTTGCCTGGCTATTTTTTATGGGAGCGGTGGCAAGTGGTGGCTTCCTGTTATTTAACGATGAAACAATATATAGTAAAAACTATTATGAATCGAATCAATTTAAAGTGGAATTGGGGAAGCTCGTTCATAATACAGTGGAGTTGAATGTCAAGCTAAAAGATGAAGAAACAATTAAGGCCTCCGGTGAGGCGACGGGGGTCATAACGGATAAACTAGATCGTCTATATCGCATTCAAAACAATCTTTCGCAATCAGTCAACTTTGCGTATTATATAAAAAATACTCTGAACGAAGAAATAATGACCAATGTAACGAATGAAAATCCTGATGCGCTTAGCCTAATCCAAAAACAATCAACTGTCGTACATTATAATCAGTGGAAATCGGATTCTCAAATTTCTTCCTATGATCAGGGTATTCATGATATGTTGGTGGGTACTCCGTATGAAGTGTATGCCGCTGTTATTGAACCACTAAAACTGGGCGACACATTCTATGATGATAATGAGGCTTATATAAAAATTAAAGCTCTCTCAACCTATGGCTACATTGCCTTGGTTGGCTCGATATTACTGATGGTCATAGCCTTTATATATCTCGCTTTCGTGACTGGACGCCGCGAAAAGGATGGAGTCATAGTCCCCGCAGGGGTAGACCAGATGTATACAGATGTTTACTCTCTATTGGTACTTATTGCAGCATTTATCTCGGTAGCTATTGTGAGCACGATCGGATTGCAAAATAGAATTGAAGCAATCGTTGGATTTTCAATCATCTTGAGCATAGACTTTTTGATTGGTCTCACTTATGTGTTAACCATGATCCGGCAGCTAAAGAGCAAGCAACTGATTAGAAATACACTGGTCTATAGGATGATAACAGGCATAGGGTCATTTATTAAACTGAGTATGAATGGAAAAGTATTTAAAGTCTGGACTATACTCTTGTTGTTAGCGTATGGGGCATCGAATGCCATTTTATTAGTCGTTACCTTAGATTCACATCAAACCGGAATAGGGCTTGTCTTGCTCTTAATCCTTAATGTTGTCGCCGTATATTTTGCAACAAAGTCACTTTACTCTTTGTCACAGATCATGGTGGCTGCCAAAGAAATATCGTTAGGTAATTTAGACTATGCCTTGGATAAAACGAGAATTTCCGTTGCATTCTCGGACTTCGCTCAGGACATACAAAGCATCCAAGGTGGACTGAAAGAAGCCGTTGCGGAAGCGGTGAAAGGTGAACGCATGAAAATTGAGCTGATTACCAATGTATCCCATGACTTGAAAACACCCCTCACTTCTATCATTAATTATGTGGATTTGTTAAAAAGAGGAGACTTGAACAAGGAAACAACGAATGAATATGTGGGTGTTTTAGAAGAAAAATCTGCGAGATTAAAGCAACTTATCGAGGATATCGTGGAAGCAAGTAAGGCTTCCAGTGGCAATCTTGCTGTCAAGGCTGAAAAGGTTGACTTACACGAACTTGTCTTGCAGGCTTGTGGGGAGTATGAGGAAAAAATAAAAAGTGCAGAGCTCGATCTGCGCATTAGTACCAGTGATGAAAAAACATTCGTGTTGGCGGACGGAAAGCATATGTGGCGTATTGCTGATAACCTGTTTTCTAACATTATTAAATACTCAATGCCCCATTCTAGGGTGTATATCAATATCAAGATAAGTGATCGATATGGTATGTTAACGCTCAAAAACATATCAGCCTTTCCCTTGGAACTATCTCAAGACCATCTAACGGAACGTTTTATTCGCGGGGATGGATCGAGAACGACTGAAGGATCAGGTTTAGGTCTTTCGATTGCTCAAAGCTTGACAAACATACAGGGTGGCAGGTTCAAGGTAGAAAATGACGGTGACTTATTCAAAGTATTGGTAGAAATACCCTTATGGACGGAGGGGCTCGTATGAAAGAGCTGGATTTTTTGATAATGGCCATCTGTTTCTCAGTTTTAGGTTATGGATTATGCTATATGACCTTTTCAATTAATCATAAATCTAAAACGCAAAATGTGAACTCGGAAAATCCACCGCAGAGGTGAGAAGGATCTGTCCAGAAGCTTAAAAGCGCTACAAACGAAAAAAGGTTCTCTAATTTGAAAAGAGTCCGAAATTGAATACAATATGCAACAAATATTTTTGTCATAGGGATGGGATGTATGGTTACTCCGCTTGGCTATCCCAGCTAGTAGAAAGAGTCTGATCGATTCTGCCATGAGACAAGCAAGGAGGCGTAGCGAAACTTTAGTTTCGTTACGCCTCCTTGCTGATTAGCGTACTTTTCTGAAAGGTATACGGGGCGCAAACTGAACACGGATTGCTAGATCGTCAGAAGAGTTGATTCCTTTTTTAGCCAGGAAACGTTGCATCCCCATCGGCATTGGGCGATTAGCTTGATTTAGAAATTCCGTGTTTTCTCTCACTTCTGGCCCACCACCTATTCCAAGGGCCCCGTTTTGATTGAATACCGATTCCTTCCTAAGAACATGTTTATTGACACCCTCTTTTAATTACCATATATTCCATATACGCTAATTCGTAATATTCTTTTATAATTTATTTTAGCGTCAACGCGCTTTGAACTAGACACTTGTGGGGGGGCAGACACAATCAGATTCCCTGAGAACATACAATAGGAGGTACGGATTAAGGAATATGATACATCTTGGGGTTCTTCTTTAAGAAAGTAGGGAAGGAAATGATTGAGGTAAGTGAACTGACCAAAGCTTCCAGCGAAGGACGGGGGATAAGGAGCATTAATTTTGGGTCGAGCCCGGAACTGCGTTTGGATTTCTTAGTCTAAATGGGGATGGTAAGACCACGACCGTTCGCCTTCTGATGATTTCTAAAACCTGACGCGGGACGGGTAATGTTGCGGGGGAACTGGATCAACTATGGGTGGCACTTGCGCAAGTTCGTATTAAACGCTTTCGGCAATGTCCACTTGAATTAGAAGAAGCGTTTATGGATCTTTATTGGTAATGGTTCTGCATCTAAAGTATAAAAAAGGTGTTGACAGTACACACTTAGAAATGGTATTATAACTGAGCGCCACAAAGACGCATACTGAATGAACGCATGAGGGCTTAAACCTTCAAGCGATTCAATCAAAACACAGTAATTTGCTATTGACAACGCGAGTTGACAATGATAAGATGTAGATCTGGCCCAAACGGGCGCAGGAACTACAAACTTATGAAACCTTTGGTCTTTGAAAACTAAACAACAAGGACAGCCAATGAGAGAAACTCTAAGGAGTTTCAAAAAAACAATGAGCGAATCATCTTCTTCAATAGAGAAGTGAAATAACTTTTTTTGGAGAGTTTGATCC
>MCHG01000421.1_pt1 | contig 12651 bp, 13 predicted proteins | sample 787351 | NCBI WGS metagenome assembly MCHG01 (sample SAMN05430296, study PRJNA330682) | permafrost metagenome | biome: Cold desert; feature: permafrost; material: soil; isolation source: enrichment culture inoculated with soil incubated with H2/CO2 at 20 degrees... ... | reverse complement strand
TAATTTGAGAGCCTCATATAAATATAGAAAAAAAATCACTATCTTTAAATATGCCTTTGTTATATTTGTAACATGTCGATACCATATCGATATTGTTTGCGTATTATTATTTCTCGTAATTTTGATTTAAGAATTTTATATATTTGCGGGCTATTTAAGCCCATATTCTTATATGTTCAGGAATTACGCAATTGAACTGGAAAAACAATGTCAAGAAGCCTTGAAACCTTAAAACGTTATACTAATCACAGCGCCTGTTATGTGTGATTTTGTTCTTCAACTGCGTAATACCTATAGTAACAAATTGGAGGATAAATAAGCAGAATAGAAGTAAATGAAAGATAATTAGATGGAATAGACGGAGAATACGTAGATCGGAGGAATATCTATATGTTGAATACCACCATTATGCTATTAATTGCAGCACCTATACTTTTTTCGTTATTATTCGTAGCCCTCCCCAAATCGTTATATAAAATCCTCGCGTGGGCTTTTTTCATAGTAGGAACAGTTCTTTCAATTATGTTAGTATTGGATGGAACTGGGAAAGTTGAGGTAGCTGGATCAAGTTTTGCAACGTTCGAATCTATTGTCCTTATACTCGAAGCACTAATAATACTATTTGTATTTTATGTATCAGCAAAACATAAAAACTGGCCTACACTTGCACTAATAGCAATTTCAGCAGCTTTAGCAGTTTACTCTCATTTTAATGTTGCAGAAATTGAAAGTGCTTTTTTTAATATTGATCAATTTTCTCAGGTCATGATATTAATTGTGAATGTTATCGGTACGGCGATCATATTATTCGCAACTGGATACATGGACCACTATGAGGAACACAGACATCTGAATAGGCAAAAAACATTTTACTTTACTATGAGCTTCTTCTTAGCAGCCATGAACGGCCTGGTCATGGTTGACACACTAGGATGGCTGTTTCTTTTCTGGGAAATCACAACTCTTTGTTCATTCGTGTTGATCTCATACAACCAGGATGAAGAAGGAATAAATAATGGTTTCAGAGCTCTAGCATTAAACCTGGTTGGTGGAATTACTTTTGCGGGAGCCATTATTCTGCTAGGTACTAAATTTGATATAGCTACCCTTTCTGGAATTGGAACTAGTGTTGGAACCAGTACAACAGCGGCTCTCATAGCTCTTCCTGTTGCCTTACTCTGTATTGCAGGCTTTGCAAAATCTGCCCAGATGCCTTTCCAGAGCTGGCTCTTAGGCGCGATGGTAGCTCCCACTCCGGTTTCTGCCTTACTGCACTCAAGCACGATGGTAAATGCAGGTGTTTTCCTAATTGTCAAGCTTGTACCTGCTTTTGCGGGCACAACTCTCGGAACGGCAATTGCTATTTACGGAGCCTTTACTTTTGTCATGTGTTCAGCTTTAGCCTTATCTCAAAGAAATGCTAAAAGAGTGCTTGCATATTCTACTATTGCAAACCTAGGATTAATTATTGCAAGTGCTGGAATCGGCACTCCTCTGGCTGTAGCTGCTGCGATTATGCTTATTCTATTCCACGCCATATCGAAAGCCCTTCTGTTCCTCTGTACAGGTGAAATTGAACACACCATAGGAAGCAGAGATATCGAAGATATGTCAGGATTAATAAAAAAGGCTCCTCTTCTTGCTGTGCTCATATCTCTGGCAATGGTATCCATGCTATTACCTCCTTTTGGGGTATTGCTTACAAAATGGGTGTCAATGGAAGCTGCTTCAAGCAACCCTATTGTCATAATATTCCTTATACTTGGCAGTGCACTCACCACAGTATATTATGCTAAGTGGCTTGGAACAGTATTATCATCTACCATGGACAAAAATGCAGTTCACCATGCAAAACTGGAAACATACTTCCCACTATCGTTCCTTGGATTATGTATTGTAGTTACAAGTATTTTTGTATTCACAATATATGATTACTTCATTAAACCTCAGGTTGAGGTTTTGCTAAACATTGCTCCTGCTGTTTCAGGACAAGCTGGACAGTTTACCTCTGAAATAGGGGCATTTGCTTACGCAGCAATATTCATAGTGCTTGCTCTGGCCATTCTGATCTATTTCGTTACCAAAAATATGTTCACTCCCCGTACAGCTAACTATTATATGTGTGGGGAAAACAACCTTGAAAAGGATGGATTAATGTTCAGAAATGGACTTTGCAGTTACGAGAAAAGTAGTGCCTCTAACATTTATCTTCAAAATACATTTGGTGAAAACAAACTTACAACACTCGGGTACGTAATTTCCATATTGCTGATTATAATTGCATTAGCAGGAGGGATACTATGAATATGAACGATGTTCTAATCGCTATTCTTGTTTTAATTGTTGCTCCTATCGTCGGCTGTCTAGCTGCAGGAATTGATAGGAGAATTACTGCAAGATTGCAAGGTAGAGTTGGTCCTCCTCTTTTGCAGCCATACTATGATGTCAGGAAGCTTCTCAGTAAAGACAACATGGTTGTAAATAAGTCTCAAAACTTTTTCGTAGTCGTGTACTTAGTCTTTATAGTTTTGAGCCTCTTGATGTTAATTTTCAGACAAGATATTTTGATGATAATATTCGTATACACAGTAGCTTCGATAGCACTCGTTGTAGGAGGAATGAGCACTGGTTCTCCATACGCCAGAATAGGAAGTTCAAGGGAAATTATGGCTATACTGGCTTATGAGCCAATTTTAATTTTATACGCTCTTGCAATATACCTGCTTACCGGCACCTTTAAATTATCTGCAGTGGTAGATGCATCGACCCCTCTCCTGGCTTATACACCTCTTATATTCATAGCAATGATATTTGTTCTGAATATAAAATTAAAAAAATCACCTTTTGACTATTCAACCTCTCACCATGCTCATCAGGAATTGGTTAAAGGCATGCTTACAGAATATTCAGGACCGGGATTTGCTATTATTGAGGTTGCACATTTCTACGAATACGTGTTTTTAACAGGACTTCTTTTTGTATTCTGGACAGTAAACCCATTGATAGGTTTCCTTCTCTCAACTGCTGCTTTCTTGCTTGTAATTGTTATAGACAACATTACTGCAAGAATATACTGGCAATGGATGCTCAAATTGAGTTGGACATTCCTACTGGGAATTTCCATTGTAAACATAGCGTTCCTGTACTTTAGTGGAGTCAAATTATAAAATGAGGGATATCATGAGTTTAGCAAAATCCCCATGGATTATACACGTGAATTGCAACAGTTGCAATGGCTGTGATATTGAAGTCGTAGCTTGTCTTACTCCTCTATATGATGCTGAAAGATTTGGTGTTTTAAACATAGGTACTCCAAAGCAAGCTGATATAATGGTGGTTACGGGCTCGATTAATTATAAAAATGTAAATGTGCTTAAGAACATCTATAACCAGATCCCCGATCCCAAAGTTGTTTTAGCAGTAGGTGCCTGTGCATCTACTGGCGGGATTTTCCATGACTGCTATAATGTAATAGGCGGAGTGGACCAGATCATACCAGTAGATGCATATGTCCCCGGATGCTGCCCAAGGCCTGAAGCCATACTTGATGGAGTAGTAGCAGCACTTTCAATACTTGAAAGTAAGAGCCAAGGTAAAATCAAAGGAAAAGAAGTAAAATTGAAAGGAAACGAGGTGCCATCAAATGCTTGAGAATACCATAGAGGCCACAGAAATAAAAAACGGTGCAGAGTTATTAAAAACTGTTGAGGGTTTAAAAAATGATGGCTATCGATATGCTACTATGATATGCCTTAAAGCTAACGATGGCCACGATTTTATATATATCTTTGACAAAGATTACAAGCTAAAAAATCTAAGGTACTTTGTGAAACCAGGTGAGAAACCCAAGAGTGTGTCAGGCATTTATCTATGTGCACTCTTGATCGAGAATGAGTACCAGGATCTCTTCGGATTGACTTTCGAAGGTTTAGCAATTGACTTCAAAGGCCACCTTTACTTAACACCAAACAGTCCAAAAGCACCCCTGGCTTAAAGCAATTTGAGAGGAGAATCACATGACAACTGTAATACCTTTTGGTCCTCAACATCCCGTTTTACCCGAACCAGTATCGTTAAAACTTGAAATTGACAACGATGTTGTTGTTGGAGCACTTCCCTCACTGGGCTACGTGCACAGAGGGCTTGAGAAGTTCATAGACACAAAGGACTATAATCAAACAACCTATATTTGTGAAAGAATATGTGGGATATGCAGTGCCCTCCATGGTATAACTTATACAATGGCAGTCGAAAAACTATTCGATGTCGAAATCCCTGAAAGAGCGCAGTATATAAGAGTGATAATTGGTGAACTCAATAGAGTTCATAGTCACCTCCTTTGGCTTGGCCTGTTTGCCGATGGTTTTGGATTTGAAAGTCTCTTTTATGAGTGCTGGAAGTACAGAGAGACAGTATTAGATGTATTGGAGAGAATCACTGGAAACAGAGTTATACATTCAATCTCCAAAGTCGGAGGAGCTAGCAAAGATCTGACTAAAGAACATATTGATCTTATTCTGAAAATGTGCGATACTGTGGAACCTCAAGTTAAAGATCTTGAAAAAGTGTTCGTGAATAATTACTCAGTAAAGCAAAGACTTGTGGGATTAGCTACAATGTCAAAGCAACTCGCATATGAGGCTGGAACTGCTGGCCCTACACTTAGAGGAAGTGGGAACAGCATTGACCTAAGAGAATCAGCAGACTGGGATATATATAAGGATCTCGGTTTTAAGCCAGCCGTCGAAAAAGATGGAGATTGTTACGCCAGAACTAAAGTAAGAATCACTGAATTATATGATTCATTTAAATTGTTAAGAAATGCGATCTCCAAGATGCCTAATGGTGAGATTACAACACCCATAAAAGGCTTCCCTACCGGTGAAGCGATTATGAGGACAGAGCAGCCTAGAGGTGAAGTTGTATATTATGTGAAAGGTAAAGGTACTAAAAACCTGGAAAGACTTAAAATAAGGACCCCTACCTTTGCAAATATACCTTCGCTGTTGCTGACACTCCCGGGCATAAAACTTGCTGATGTCCCTATAGTTGTACTTACTATAGATCCCTGCATTAGCTGCACTGAAAGATAAAAGGAAGGGTGATATAATGGGCATGCTAAACCTTGTACTAACAAATATTTCTCGTAAACCTGCTACCAGACTTTACCCCTTCGAGATAAGGGCACCTTATGCAGAGTTTAAAGGAAAGATTGTTTTCAATCCTGAAAACTGTATTCTCTGCGGGATATGTCAAAAGAAATGTCCCCCGGATGCAATAAAAGTTACTAAAGACGAAAAAAAGTGGGAACTTAATGTATTTAGATGCATTATGTGCACTGAATGCGTTACTAGTTGCCCAAAAGATTGTATAATAATATCTAATGAAAGAGCAAAAACGGGTGCAAAAGAGTATATTAAAATATTGGTTCCAAAAGTAGACACTCCAAAAGCAGCGCCTCCAAAATAAGAATTTAATTTTAATTAATTCTTTTTTTATTAGGCTGCTACTTATTTTTTGTTAGCGCTGGCTTGGAATAGCGCAAATGGCCGTTTTATATAAAGGGCTTTTCGCTATTTCATATGGCTAACTAAAATTTAATTTTCTCTATTTTTGATAGATCATGTTGATAAATGATAGATCATGTTGATAAATATTACATTTTTTTAAGCTCTTGTATTTCCGTTTTGTAATTGTACAATGTTATGATTCCTTTCAGGATAAGTGGAACAGTTAGGACAACTGTACTTAGGGAAAGGAAATGACTCCTTCTTAATACCTCTCCGAGTATCAAATTGATTTAATTGTGAATTAAAATCAATATCTTGATGACTGGAGATCTTCAATGTTCAAATCTTTCTGAGAAGTTCATTTGTAAATGGCAGATCAAACTCTTTTAATAAACTCTTAGTAGGATTGAACAACAAATCAATTTAATATACGAGAGGTAACTGGAAGCTTTAGAAAATAAATTGAAAAATAACGACATGCTTCACTCTAATTGATCGCCAGGTGGAAGAAATGTCAGAGAAGAAAATGATAAAAGTAAGGGATGCTTACTCCCTTCAGAAGACATGCTTGAAACCTTTCATACGGCAATGAATAAAGATATGGAAGAAATAGTTGGCTCGTTCAAGGTATTTGCAGACCCCGCAGCCAAATGATTCACAAAGCTCTGAAAGTCCAGAGCCTCTGCGTATGTGTCCTTGTGGAACTACGAATTAAAAGCATTCGGCCCTTTCATATCACCTTAAACTTTTAAAAGAAGGAGGTATGGTGGGCTCGCGAAGAGAACAAAGTTTCCAGATCGACGATCTCATAGAATTCGAGAGCCTGCTCCTGAAGCGTATGAAGATCACTTTGGGAAAACTTAAATAGGGAAAACCGAGAAGATTTTTCCCTATTCCTCAGCTTGACTTTTCAATGCTTTGAATTATTGATTCATATCATTTAACTGAGGGTTCACATCTTTTCGTTTGATGCTACAGTTGTAAGCTTTGAGAATTTTACCCCTTTGAGGGACATTATAGCTTCGGCAAGCTCTTTGATTTCTTCGCCATCCCCGTCCAGAACAACTACTTCAAAACAGTTGTCATGATCGAGGTGGATATGCACGGAGGACTTTATCAGGTGAGAGTAGTGATGCTGGATATCTGCAAGGGCGTTTGAAAGACCACGTTTTGTGTGGTCGTAAATAACCGCAACTGTTCCGACACGATTGCCTTTAATGTCACCCATCCACTCGTAATAGGAAATATAACTCCTGATGGCGTCCCTTATGCCTTCCGAACGGGAAGAATAACCTCTTTTTTCGATAATCTCATCAAATTTACCCAGAAGGGTATCGGGAAGGGAAACCCCTATCCTCATAAGTTCTGTTTCCATCGTATCACCAGGTAATCTCATATTTATCTACAAGATAATACTTTAGCATATTGTAAGTATTACTATATATGTTTTTTTCACTTAATCACTAATATATTAGAGTTGATTAATAGACAATTCATTCTGTAGTAATATCATGTTTGGAAATAATTAATTTTATTACAGAAGAAGAAATAGACTATCTGCTAAAGATAAATAATATGAAAAAAATGGCAAAATTTAAAAAAAATATTTCGACTTCTTTTTCAATAAGACTTTCTAAAAACAATTGCCGCGAGTTTCAGCGCCTTTTTTCATTATCTTCGGTCCACAAGCCTCTTAGGTCTACCCTTGATCTTGTTCAACTCGAGCCCCATTGGGCCTGTGAAATTAAACACGATCTTGAAGGTGCCTTCTCCATAAGCCCGATAAAGAGGAGGCTTATACCTGAAGAAGGTGTGAATGAAGTTTTCTTTTATAAGATCTCTGTCACAGGTATCCGGGTTTTCGCACTCCATGCTGATCCTCAGTACAGTTTCTCCCTCATCTTCCCCGCCATAAAGAAAAGCTTCGTACTCTCCGGTCAGATGACCCATGTTTTCGCGCTGGAAGATACCCCTTTCCACATCTACGCGGTTAAAAGGAGCGCCCTCAACCCAAACAGTTTCTGCTTCACGCTGCGGAGTCATGATTTTCATATGGGTCCTTCCGCAGGGGCATGGTTTGCGCGTAAGCACCACTGTGGTGTCTTCAGTATCATAATTTAGCAGGAGGTTCCCTGCTTTTGCCCCAGCAGGCAAAAGTGTGCTGAGGATTACTCTTCCGCACTCTCCGTCAGGAACAAAATTCTCAATATGGGGATCGTAAACATCAAGGTGGACAAAATCTTCTGGAACATGCAGCCCGGAAATCTCACTGCACTCTCCACACATTGTCCCTTCCGTGCTCCCATAGGTATTGTATACAGGACAACCCCAGATTTCAGAAAGGTAATTTCTGGACTCATCAGCAAAAGCTTCTCCTCCCACAACCAGTTTATTTACGCCTGACTCTTGAGGATTAATACCTGCTGCCCTCATCCTTCTGGCAAGGTTCAGGAGTTTGAATACGCTGCCCACTATGCCTGTCGGCCTATAAGCTTCAATAACACGAAGTGGGAAAGTGCATTTGCCCTCAGGAATAATGCTCATGCCAAGCTGCTTGGCTGCAAGGGTCATAGTGTTTGCCCCCACGTTCATCCCATAAGAAGCACAGACAACAACCCTGTCCCCGGGCCCGAAGCCCTGCGACCTGAAAATACGGGCGTACTTTTCCGCATAACGTTCCCAGTCTTCCCAGGTAAGGAAAAAGCTCTTCGGAGTTCCGCTGGTTCCGCTGGTCTCATGGATAGTGAACACGTCCTCCCAACCTACACTCCTGAACATGAATTCCGTAACCTCAGGAGGCTGGTTTTCTCGAATAGTTTTTCCTGAAATTACGGGAAGATCCAGAAGATCTTCATGTGTCTTGATAGCCGCAGGGTTTACTCCATGCTTTTCGAACCATTTTCTGTAAAAAGGGGAGTTTTCTGCCGCATATTTTACCGTGTAGCGCACCCGCTCCTCGATGAGAGCGTCAAGTTCTCCCCTTTCCATGGCTTCGATTTCCGGGTTGAAATAAGGTCTTGAGCTATCCATCACAAAACACCGCAACTGAAATATTTGGCTGCAGGAAGAGCCTTGTTATTTATTTACTTTAAACATGAAAAGTTTACTGGGGCTCTGCTTTCCCAAGAAAGAATATTATCTCTCTAACTTGTTAAAGTGATTTCCGGTACGAAGAGAGATTTGCACATAAATATTCGAAAGACCAAAAAGACCGGGTCAAGTCCTGCAATCGCATCCTCTTTCTTTCAGGATCCGAGCCTGTTCCTCATAAGAGCTCAAAAACTCGTCCTGAAAGGCTTTTCCTGTTGCAAAGGCAGGGTCGAGAGGAGTACGATGTTTATAACCACGTTTTATCATTTCCTCGACCAGAGCTTCATGTCTAAAATAGAGAGCTCTTAGCTTTCCTCTCCAGCGCATGGTTTCGGGGTGATGGGCAAAGCCTTTCTTGTTATTGATAATTATTGACCATAAAGCATGCAGTTCATGGTGTTCCCCCAGTAGGTGCTGCCTGCACAACTTATCAGGAGGTATATCCCAGATTCTCATAATATGAATCAGAGCGCATTTAAGAAAGGGCTTTCGGAGGAGAGATGATTATTTAATTCTAAAATTAGTTTAAGGTTCTGTGTCTGATTCTTTGTTCTGATACTTATTTACCGACTGCATGAGAGAATATTGTCCATGAAAAGGTTGGGATTTCGGTGCTCTGGAGTTATTTTGATTCTACTGACAGCTATATACTTTTTGCTCATTCCTGCGCTTGCCCATGTGCCGGTTTTCGGAGAGGGGGGCAAAAGTTATGAGATGGCAATTCTCATTGAAGATCCTGCAAAATCCAGGGTCCTTTACGGGCAGCTTGCTGCAGGAGACCTCCGATACTACAGTTTTGAGATGAAACAAGGGGACAGAATTGTACTCGGGCTCACGGTTCCTGTTGAACAAGGAAACCAGGGTTTTAATCCGGACCTGATTCTTATGGGCCCGGGCCTTGCAAATGAGGGAAAAGTACCCGAGACACTTGAAGTACCCAATGGGTATGGGGTAAAAGTTTTTCCAGGTGACCTGCCTGAAAGTCCGGTATATGAAGCATTTACCCCGAGTGCCTTCTACTCTCTTGCCAGTCCTGATCTTAAAGCTCCGGAAAACGGGACATATTACGCTGTAGTAAGTTCTACACAGGGAAAAGGGAATTATGGGATAGTTATAGGATATGGAGAAACTTTTACTTTGAAGGAATGGATATCCGTTCCGTTGAATCAGATAAAGATCTACCTCTGGGAAGGGCAGAGCTTGTTTTTGATCTTTACTCCTCTAGGGATAATTCTTGCACTCGGTCTCTTGGTAATCTTCTTCAAAAGGGAAGTTGTATCCGGTTTCAATCCTGCTCGTATCTCCGGAACCTTCGCAGGCCTTTTCTTCCTGGGCACAGGATTATCGTTCATTTTCCAGATGCTTATTTCATTAAGCAAAAGTTCATATTCTTCCGACGTTTTTGTTACTCTCTTCCTAATTCTGGCGAGTTTAGTACTTGGAATTACTGCCCTGATTTTAAGTCTCAAAGACGAGGATTATGGTACAAAGTCAACAAGAAAACGTCTTTACTTCTTAGTCATTGGGGTAGCCGGACTTTTGTTCTGGGCAGGATGGTTAATAGGACCTCTTCTGGCATTCGAAGCTGCAGTATTCCCCTGGAGGCGTAAGGGGTAGTATTTAAAACAGTATTGGAATATGTATATTGACCCTAAATTAAATCATAGGGTTTATTAAATATTATTTAAATTATGAAATAAATTAATAATTTTTGTATAATTATTCAATGAACGTAATAATGCGTACTTATTTATCAGGGGAAAAATATGACAAAAACTTCAATGAAAGTAGGGCAGTCTGCTCCTGATTTTTGCCTGTTCGACCAGGACGGGAAACGGATATGCCTTGAAGACTTCAGAGGGAAATGGGTAGTCCTATACTTTATCCGAGAGATAACACGCCAGGGTGCAGTTTGGAGGCAAAGAACTTTAGTTGTTTGGAAAAGGATTTTGAAGCTGAAAACGCAGTAATTATCGGAGTTAGCAGGGATAGTGTGGAATCCCACCGAAGATTTATCGAGAAAAAAGAACTTAAAATAGGTCTTCTCTCAGATGAGCAGGCAGATGTCCACAGAACATACGATGTCCTTCACTCGAAGAATTTCAGGGGCAAAGAAGTTATAAGTGCTGTCAGGACAACCTTTCTTATAAACACGGAAGGGAAAATAGTCAAAGTCTGGGATAATGTTAAAGCCGCAGGACATGCCGAAAAGGTACTTTCGGAACTTAAACTATTGAAAGAGAATAATATGTAACTCTTCCAGATACGGAGCTATCCGCAGGTCCGAAAAGTACCAAAAGGTAATTAAAAGGTACTTCTAAGATTCTGCGAAATTATCTCCTAGCAAGTGTTTGTAAGCCCATAGGCTATTAATCAAGATATAAGGTAAAAAAAGAACGGATATGTTATATCCGAAATTTTTAATTCAGTATGTGAAATAAATTGGTCGTCCATTTGTATTCAGTTGTTGTTATTCCACAATAATCAAAATAACGTCTACCCTCATTCTTTTCTCGTGACTTTGGAGTTTTTAGAACTATCGTGTCGCAATAAGATAAAATGCCATCAAGAGGAGCTTTAGATATTTCCCCCTAAAACACCAACCCTATATCAGTGGACGACCAATAAATTGACTGGTTGATTATATTGCCTTCAATGGCGATTAAACCAGGAAATTTTTCAAACTCCTATTTTTACTTTCTTTGCACTCTTTTTAGTTACTTGCACTTTAAATATGCCTTTCAGCACTCCTAACAGGATGACTTTCGTCACTCCGAATACCATAATAAATCATATAAAGTGCTGCAAGTGCGACGAGTATGTATACTATTCTCGAAAGGGTACTCCCCGCCCCGAAAATAGCAGCTACAAGATCAAAGTCAAAGAGCCCAACAAGCCCCCAGTTTAATCCGCCTACTACAACAAGTATAAGTGCAAGCCAGTCTACTGGATTTCTTACTGCCATAAATATCACTCCCTTTGTGTTTTATTTTTCCTTTTTCATAATAGGGAAAAATATAAAGACCCCAATCTTTAAATTGAATGTACTTATATTTATAGGTGACTGATATAAAATTAGAGCCTCTGAGAGAAAGAAAATCGAAAATAAGAAACCAAATCGCTATTTTGGTACAGGAACTTTTCACTTTTCAGGCACTCTTCGAACCGGATATTTTGAGATAATTCAAGTAATTTGTAGATATAGTACATGAATAGTGCCATTTATGAAAGCAGGCGAACTAAAAGCGGATCTTTTTATAAGAAGTAATCCTAGCACTGCACCTGCCCTGACAAAATAATCTTTGTTTAGACGAGTAAATTAACTTCAATTCTTGTTTATCTTATTAAACATACATCTAGTCTTTGCCTGAGTCCATTCCTCATCGTCTCGATATGTATACAAGCTTATTAAAGCTTAAATTTGCTTTTTTCCCAGATGATTGAAGTGTTTACGCCTGATTCCGGAAGCAGAGCTTAAATTGGATTTATTTCTTTAGATAGACTGGCTTTCAAACCTACCAATCAGCAGGTAAACTGAATGCGTATTAAAACATTAAGTTAATATTTATCTTAATTTTTAACATTGCTAAAGAATATCATATGGTGTACAAAAATGGATCTGCGTTACCTTTCTTTGGATAATTATTATAAGTATTTCATAGCTTTGGATGATTATTATAAATATTTCATAGGTATTGATGGCTTTATACTTACTTACTTAGTAATAAAGAGTTATCCAGTTGTTGTTAATTTAGCAACAAAAGCTAGCTTTTCTATTATATTAGTAGGAGCATTTTGTCTGTTAATGGATAATTGGAATCGAAAATCAATAGACTATAGATTATACGTTGAGCTATATGAAGATGAATATCAAGCTAATTCTGATTATAAAGCTGGTAGAATATTTATAAACTTAATTTTTTATATACTCTCTATATTTTTAATACATGTTACATTTGGTGCTCTTTAGACACTCGCCAGTGGGCTTTCACTAAGGATTGATATATTCTTATCCTGGGCTCGAAGACATGCTATTAAATGTGATTTAATT
>MCHG01000420.1_pt1 | contig 12663 bp, 12 predicted proteins | sample 787351 | NCBI WGS metagenome assembly MCHG01 (sample SAMN05430296, study PRJNA330682) | permafrost metagenome | biome: Cold desert; feature: permafrost; material: soil; isolation source: enrichment culture inoculated with soil incubated with H2/CO2 at 20 degrees... ... | reverse complement strand
AACTAAGAACTAAGAACTAAGAACTAAGAACTAAGAACTAAGAACTAAGAACTAAGAACTAAGAACTAAGAACTAAATGTGGGGGCATATGGAATGGATAAAATAATCGTAGTTGAAGATGAAATAAACATATTTGAATTGATAAAATTTAATCTTGAAAATAATGGGTATCAAGTAATTGGAGTTCACGATGGAGCTTTGGCTGTAGATATTATAGTTGAAGAAAAACCAAATCTAATTTTATTAGATCTTATGTTACCCAATAAAGACGGAATTAGCATCTGTAGAGAGGTTCGAGAGACTTCAGAGATAAAAAAGACGCCAATTATTATCTTAACTGCAAAGGAAACAGAATTTGATAAAGTATTAGGATTAGAACTTGGAGCAGACGACTATATTACAAAGCCCTTTAGTATTAAAGAATTAATGGCTAGAGTAAAAGCTATGCTCCGTAGAACTAAGGATTCTAAGGAACATGAGAATATTATTAAATTTGATACTATAGAACTACATCAAGATGCCTTTAGTGTTTACAAAAATGGGGTACTAATAGGACTTACCTTAAAGGAATATGAATTACTACTGTTACTCGTTAAGAATAAGGGCAAGGTGTTAAATAGAAATTTTTTACTTGATACAATTTGGGGTTACGATTACATTGGAGAAACTAGAACAGTAGACGTGCACATTCGTCATATCAGGCAAAAGATTGAGCCAGACGATACAAACCCTAAATATATTGAGACCGTCAGAGGTGTGGGATATCGTTTTAAAAGTTAAGGAGTCAATATGTATAAGAAAATATTAACTTACTTTATTATCATATTATTAATATGTATTTCAATATTTAGTTTCAAGACATATTCCTATACAAAAGAGGAGTATTACAATCAAGTAGAAACGTCCTTAATCCATGAGGCGAAACTTATGGCATACAATATAAGTTCTTACAAAAATTTTGAAAATTTATTTAACGATGAGAATATTAGAGGGTTTTCAGATATAACAAACACAAGATTCACAGTTATGGATAAATCTGGAATAGTTAGGTACGAATCAGAGGCAAAAGAAGAATTGAAAAATCACGGTAATCGACCAGAGATCAAAGGTGCAATGAAAGGGAATACAAGTGTAAATATTCGCACTAGCAAAACATTAGATGTGGATATGATGTACGCAGCTGTACCAATAATTATAGACGAGAGGGTTGTTGGTGTGGTTAGAAATGCTGTGTCCCTAGATTCCCTACATGTTATTACTAATCAAATTATAAAAGATATCTTGAAGACAATTATAATCACCATAAGCTTCTCTATTATCGCCTTCTACTACTTAACAAAAGGAATACTTAAACCATTAGGTGAAACCACGGAGTTTGCAAAAGAAATAGCAGATGGAAATTATAAGAAGCGTTTAAGTATGTTTAGAGAAGATGAAATTGGTAGCTTAACGAACTCTTTAAATCATATGGCAGAGCAACTAGAATATTCGTTTAACGAACTGTCCCAAAGAAATTCACAGTTAGAATCTGTATTATCTAACGTTAAAAATGGAATTATTGCTATCAATGACAAACACGAGATCATCTTAATCAACGATAGTGCTTACACCATGTTAAATCTATCTAAAGATAAAAAGCCCTTAGGTAAAAATATTTTAGAGGCGATTAGAAATCAAGATTTTTATAGAATAATCACTGAGTTAAGTGGCAAGAAGGATATACATTTCTTTGAAACGGAGTTAAATGATAATGTTTATAGTATGTATATAAAGCAAATTATTGACAACAATGCGACTAAAGGATATATTATTGTTATTGAAGATATCACCCAAATAAGAAAACTTGAGGACATTAGAAAGGATTTTGTAGCAAATGTCACTCATGAACTAAAAACACCCATTACCTCTATTAAAGGATTTGTAGAAACGCTTTTAAGTGGAGACGTGAAAGATGAAGAAATTAGAGTTAAGTTTTATCACATAATAGAATCAGAAGTAAATCGACTAATTCGTTTAGTAGAAGACATATTAACTCTCTCAAGCCTTGATAGCCAGCCAAATGATTATGAGGTAGAGTCTATAGATGTCAGGGCACATATAAAACAACTATTTTATTTGATGGAGAAGACAGCTAAAAATAAAGAAATTCAACTATCCTTCAACATTGATGAGAAAATAAAAAACATTGTATTTAATAGAAATTATTTCAAACAAATGATGATCAACTTAATTGATAATGCCATAAAGTACAATGAAATAAAAGGCTATGTAAAAGTGAATGTTTATCCAAAGGGTAAAACAGTATTGATTGAAGTAATAGACAATGGCTTTGGAATACCAAGTAAAGATTTACCTAGGATATTTGAAAGATTTTACAGAGTGGACAAAGGAAGATCCAGGCAAGCTGGTGGAACAGGTTTAGGATTAGCTATAGTAAAACATATGGTTCAGATCCAAAAAAGTCAAATTAGAGTTCAAAGTAAATTAGGTGAAGGAACAAAGTTTACGATAACAATTCCTATGTGAAGCAAGACCAACTAACCAACTAACTGACAAATAACAACGAATTCCCCTAATGTTCTTAACATAATCTTAACATTCAATTAACCTGGACAAAACCAAAAATAAAGTATATTTTGTTAAACTAGATTTAGGAAGTAAAGAACTTAATTTGAAAGGGGAAAATTACTTGAAAAAATTATTAATGATAATCTTAACCATGGTCTTATCAATTGCAATATTTACAGGATGTCAAGGAAAAACAGATACAAATGGAGATGCGGAAAATACTGGTGATAGTACAAAAACAGTAACAGGTGAAATTATTGCAGGAGGATCTACTTCTACAAAAAACATTATGGAAGCATCAGGTGAAGAATTTTCAGCGATTAATCCAGATGTAACATTTGAGTATAATGCTACTGGATCTTCTGATGGAGTTACAAACGCTGATAATGGAACATATGCTCTAGGAACTGCTTCTAGAAACATTAAAGAAGAAGAAAAAGCTATGAAATTAACGGAAAAAATATTTGCATATGATGGAATTGCAACAATTGTTCATCCTAGCAACAAAGCAAAAGACATTACCCTAGAACAATTAGCTCAAGTTTACAAAGGTGAAATTACAAACTGGTCAGAATTAGGTGGCAAAGATGCCCCTATCGTAGTAGTAAGTAGAGAAGATGGATCTGGAACAAGAGGAGCTTTTGAAGAAATAGTAGGATTTGAAGAAGAACTTACAAAAGACGCAACTGTTGCTGAAGGAAACGGAAATGTACAAACTACAGTAGCTGGTAATGAAAATTCTATCGGATATGTATCTTTTACTTACATAGACAATACAGTAAAAGCGTTGACGGTAGAAGGCGTAGAAGCAACTACAGACAACGTGCTTAATGAAACTTACAAGGTGTCAAGACCTTTCGTAATGATTTATCATGAAAAGGATTTAAACGAAGCTGCAAAAGCATACATCGAGTTCTTAATGTCAGAAGATGGTCAAGCGATTGTAGAATCTGAAGGTGGTATACCTGTAAAGAAATAATTGTCTTTGTACAGAGTGGACCGCTGAGAGTAGCGGTCCACTTTGTGTAATGAAGAAAGTGAAACAAATCATTGTGATTTTATTATATTTAAGAATCGTATATATGTTGTGTTTTATGGAGGTAGTCTAGTGGATTTAACAAAAGATTATAAAACGGATAAAAGCCGTAAAGAATTTCTTTTTAAATACTTATTTTTGTTTTGTGCTTTTATAGCAGTAATCAGCGTTTTTGCGATTACTTTTTTTGTATTTTTCAGAGGGGTTAAGCCGTTTATACCTGGGTCGGATGGTTATTCTATTATCGATTTTTTAACTGGAATTGAATGGAGGCCTGGTTCAGGTAAATTTGGAATACTATATATGATTATAGGTTCTATACTTGCTACCCTTGGAGCTATTGTAATTGGTGTACCTATAGGATTATTAACTGCTGTTTTTATTGCAGAAGTAGCGCCTAAAAGAGTTGCGAATTTTGTAAGACCAGCAGTGGAATTATTGGCTGGCATCCCATCTGTACTTTATGGTGTGTTTGGATTAGGGATAATTGTAAATTTGCTCAAGCACTATTCACCTAATTCTCAGGGTCAATCCTTGTTGGCAACAATTCTAGTTTTGGCAGTTATGATATTGCCTACTGTTATCGCAATGTCTGAGACTGCAATTCGGGCAGTACCTACAGCCTATAGAGACGGATCCTTAGCTTTAGGTGCATCTAAAATACAGACTATCTTCAAGGTCATACTTCCTTCTGCGAAATCTGGTATTTTAGCTGGGGTCATATTAGGTGTTGGAAGAGCAATCGGAGAGACTATGGCAGTTATTCTCGTTTGTGGTAATCCCATAGCAGGAATCCCTACATCTATTTGGGATAAAATTCGACCCCTTACAACAAATATTGCACTAGATATGGGATATGCATCTGGTATGCACCAAGATCTGCTGTTTTCTACAGGTGTAGTATTATTCGTATTTATCATGATAATCAATATACTTGTAAATAAAGCGGTACATACTAAGAGGCAATAAGGAGGAAACAAAGGTGAGAAAAGCAAAAGACCTACTAGCAAAAATGTTGATATACATATCTTCCTTTATCACCGTAGCAGTACTGCTTACCATAATTGGTTTTATATTTATTAACGGAATTGGTTTGATTAATTGGTCGTTTTTTACTAATGAGTATAATGATAAGACTTATTATTTGCATTTTGAACCAAAAATAATTGAATCCAAGATAAGTGATCAGCAGTTAAGTGATAAAATGGTTTATGATACCAAAAAAACCAAAGTAATAAGTCGTGCAATTTACATTGAACAAATTGGTGGCGCAATTATGCAGACTGAAAATTTGAAAGATTCAAAGATAGAAACAACCATTTCATATGTGGATAAAAAATCTACTATGTTACAAGCAAAAGACCGTAAAAATGAGGTTGTAGCAATTCAAAATGGATTTGTGATCAAAAGTATAAATGGAGAAAAACTGGAAGATCAATCAATTGAAGAGGTAAATCAATTAATCCAAGATGCTAAAGGGAGTATAGAGTTTAAAGCTACCAATCCAGGTAAGGGCGTACTTACGAATATTATCACTACAGTATATATGATTTTACTATCCCTGGGTATAGCTGCACCTATTGGAGTACTTGCAGCAATATACCTAGTAGAATATGCGAAACCAGGTAAATTAGTCAATCTCATCAGATTTGCTACAGAAAGTTTATCAGGTATTCCATCTATAATATACGGGCTTTTTGGGATGGCGTTTTTCGTAGTATTCTTAAAATTCAATCTGTCCATACTGTCTGGATCATTGACTATTAGTATTATCCTCTTGCCAGTTATTATAAGAAGTACAGAGGAAGCATTAAAATCAGTACCAAATACATATAGAGAAGCTTCTTATGGATTAGGTGCTTCTAAACTACAAACCATATCAAAAATTATTATACCTAGTGCTATGCCAGGAATTTTAGTAGCTGTTATACTAAGTATTGGTAGAATTGTAGGAGAATCAGCAGCACTACTTCTTACTGCTGGAACAGTATCAAAAATACCAGATAGTCTATTCTCTTCTGGTAGTACATTGACTGTACAGGCATATTACTTAGCAAAGGAAGAAGCCAATATAGAAATGGCTTGTGCTATTGGTATCGTAATTATTTTGTTAATCATAGTATTGAATGTAATAGCAAAGTTGATATCAAAGATTTTTAATAAAGCAAATTACTAAAAGGAGTCATTATATGAAAGATAAAAATAAATTTTATATTAAAAATCTAAATTTGTATTATGATACATTAAAAGCTTTAAAGAACGTAAATCTTCAGATCAAAGAAAATAAGGTTACTGCATTTATAGGTCCTTCTGGATGTGGAAAATCTACTCTTCTTAGATGTTTAAACAGAATGAATGATCTCATTGAAGGGGTAAAAATAGAGGGATTAGTCGCTATAGACGATATAGATATCTATGGAGATATTGACGTGATTAAACTCCGAACAAAGGTAGGTATGGTTTTTCAAAAGCCTAATCCTTTTCCTATGAGTTGTTACGACAATATTGCTTATGGACCAAAGTGTCAAGGAATAAAAAGTAAATCAAAGCTAGATAACATAGTAGAAAAGAGTTTAACACAAGCGGCTTTATGGGATGAGGTAAAAGACCGACTTAATAAATCTGCAATAGGTTTATCAGGAGGGCAACAGCAAAGGCTATGTATAGCAAGGGCTATTGCCATGGAACCAGAAGTTATTTTAATGGATGAACCTACTTCTGCACTAGACCCAATAGCTACTGCAAAGATAGAAGAATTAATGGAAAATTTAAAGAAGTCCTTTACTATTGTAATTGTCACTCATTCTATGCAACAAGCAGCAAGAATTTCTGATGATACTGCTTTCTTTTTATCAGGTGAGGTAGTAGAGAGTAATACTACGTCGAATATATTTACAAATCCTATAGATAAAAGAACAGAAGACTATATTACAGGTAGATTTGGTTGATTTTATAAAAACAAATAATATAAGTGGAGGTGCAAAATGGTTCCAAGAAAAGGTTTTGACAAATACTTAGAACGGTTACACAAAGAAATTCTAATTATGAGCTCTGTAGTAGAAGAGATGTTACGTGATTCAATCACTGCACTGAAAGATAAGAATATTGATTTAGCCAACGAGGTCATCAATCGTGACGATGTGGTCGATAAAAAAGAAGTTGAAATCCAAGAATTATGCGTACTTATAATTGCAACACAACAACCTGTCGCAAGGGATTTACGGACAGTAGCTTCTGCATTTAAAATCATAACGAATTTAGAGAGAATAGCAGATAATGCAGTAAATATTTGTAAAATGACTATTAGCATAAAGGATGAAAAATACTTTAAGGCACTAGTAGACATACCAAAACTATCCACAATGGCTATAGACGTGATTAAAATGTGCATTGATGCTTATGTACATCTAGATATATCAAATAAACAAGCAATTTTAGACAAAGAAAATGAGATCGATGTACTTTTTAAACGATTATATCATGAATTGATATTAATTATGATCAATGATCCACAAACAATTAGGCAAGCTTCCAGTTTTATTTTTGTAGCAAGATATTTAGAAAGAGTGGGAGATCATGGTATCAATATCTTAGAATCTATAAACTATATTGTTACAGGGGAATATAAAGATTTATAGAAATACTTGAATAAAGCAAATAAATATGGAAAGCCTAAAGATAATAAAAAATATCTTTAGGCTTTTGGTGATTATATGGACAAAACAAATTTAATTATAGGTACTGCAATAATTATGGGTACTTTTGCACGTGTATTTATGATTCGTATTGATTATAGACAATATCCAAGTTATCCACAGTCCTTTGTTTCTCATCTTATTTTAGGTTTTGTTGCAGCATGTCTAGGTGCGGTAGTTACTCCGGCTTTTGCAGCGAAGGATTTTGTAGCTGTAACTTTTCTAGCCTTAGCAACTTCTCAGTTTAAAGATATAAGAGAAATGGAAAGAAGAAGTCTGGAAAATTTAGAAGATACTGAGCTGGTATCTAGAGGAATGGCCTATATTGAGGACATCTCAAAGAGATTTGAGGCTAGAAATTATGTGGCCTTTATCACATCATTCGGCGTGTGTGGTTTATCAATTATAGTATCAAATTTTATCACATTATGGATCTCTTTGATATTAGGTATATTATTTGGACTTGGACTAATCTTGTTTTTAAATAATTTAATGAAGGCAGAAGTTATACAGGATATTGCAGAGGTTAAGGCAGCTAAGATCCATTTCAAGGGACCCCTCATGTATGTAGATGATGTAGTCATTATGAATATTGGACAGAATAAATCAAAGGATATTCTTTTAAAGAAAGCCATAGGGATCATGGTGTATCCAAACGATAGCAATGCAGTTATCACTCTGTCTAATACTGGACAAAGACAAGCAATACTACACAATCTTGCTACACAGCTAGGAATACAAAAAGATGTAGATGAACCTGATTTCACGCCTATGGCTAGGAGGCAATCGGAAACAGGCAATATTGCCATAGTTGTGTTAGCTATGGACAATAATATAGAGAATGCCATAAGTGCAACAATGAAGGTTCCCGTGTTAGAAAGCTCCAGAAGAAAAGCCAAAGGAAAAGTAAAAAAAGAGAGGTGATCATTGTGCCAGGTGGAGAAACAATTATTGCTGTAATTACGACGAATAAAGATAAAGTATTACACAGTGGACCACCAGTATTTTACGCAAGTACAAAAGAAGAGATGGAAAAAGTAGCCTTGTTATTATCCAAAAGTACAATGGCAATGATCCACGATCTTGAAAATGAATGCTTAGTAATAGTGCAACACTGAGTCGTTGAGTCACTGCGTGACTCAGCGACCAATGGAGAATGCAGAATGCAGAATTAAAGGTCAAGTGAAAATAAATGTAAGATACAGATACAAAAGGCAAATAAGTCATAGATGTAGAGATTAATTGCTTTTTCATTTTGCATTTTGCATTCTCAATTCTGCATTGGCAATCTTGCATTGCCTAAATCGCTTGCCTTTATCCCCTCGTAGTGATAATATACATAAAGATTGTGATAAAGGGTGGAAAGATGGAAGTTCAAATTATTATTGAAAAAATAGAGAAATATAGTATAGCTGATGAACTGGAGATTGAACCTGGAGATGTTCTTTTAAACATAAATGGGAAAAAGCCACAAGATATTCTCGAATACAGATATTTAATAGATGAAGAGTTTTTGATCGTGGAAATACAGAAAAAGAGCGGCGAAATTTGGCAGTTAGATATTGAGAAGGATTATGAAGAAAATCTTGGAATGATATTTCAAGAAGAGATTATAGATCAACCGAAACATTGTCATAATAATTGTGTTTTTTGTTTTATTAATCAGCTACCAAAGGGAATGAGGGACAGTCTTTATTTTAAAGATGATGATATGAGACTGTCATTTTTGCATGGAAACTACGTTACATTAACAAATTTGTCAGATGAGGATATAAATAGAATTATTGAATATAGAATACAACCAATCAATATTTCTGTTCATACTACAAATCCGGAACTTAGAGTGAAAATGCTAAACAATGAAAAAGCATCAAATATTCATATATTGCTAAAAAAATTCTTTTTACATAGGATAACTATGAATGTTCAAATTGTCTTAGTGCCAGATTTTAATGACGGTAAAGAATTAGAGAATACATTAAGAGATTTAATCAAACTATATCCTTATGTTAATTCCATTTCTGTAGTACCTGTTGGATTGACAAAATACCGGGAAAAGCTTATACAAATTAGAAACTTTACACCACGAGAATGTGGAAAAGTTGTAGAGCAAATTGAAGAAGTAGTTAAGATCATGCAGAAAAAGTACAAAACCAACGTGGTTTATCCAAGTGATGAATTCTTGATTAAAGGTCAAAAGAAAATACCAGACAAAGAGTATTACGGCGAATTCTCACAATTAGAAAATGGTGTAGGAATGGTGTCTTACTTTAATGGACAATGTGAAGAAGCTCTAAAAAACGAGTACATTAATGTGAAACCTAAAGATATAGATATACTTACAGGAGAGCTGGCATACGCCTTTGTTCAGCATGTGGCAAAATTAGTCACGACTAAGTATCCTGAAGTTGTCATTCATGTTAGAAAAATCAAAAACAACTTTTTTGGAAACGAAATTACAGTATCCGGTTTAATTACGGCTACAGACATTATAGATCAACTAAAAGAGGTTAAGTTAAGTGGAGATGTATTATTTCCATCAAACATGCTCCGTTTTGAGCAGGATAAGTTTTTAGATGACTTGAGCGTAGATGATCTAACACGTGAATTAAATGCGAATTTTATTCCTATTGAACTAGATGGGAATAAATTTATTGAGAAATTATTATACTAAGGAGAGTTTGTATGCAAAAGCCAGTTGTAGCAGTGGTCGGAAGACCTAATGTTGGGAAATCTACCCTTTTTAATAAAATTGCGGGTGCTAGGATTTCCATAGTTGAAGATACCCCAGGGGTAACGAGAGATAGAATATTCGCAGATTGTGAGTGGTTAGGACATAAGTTTACATTAATAGATACAGGTGGGATTGAACCTTTTTCAAATGACATCATATTATCTCAAATGAGACGACAAGCTCAGCTAGCAATCGACACAGCAGATGTTATATTATTCTTAGTAGATGGTAGAGTAGGAATGACATCTACTGATTTAGAAGTAGGAAATATGATAAGAAAAACAAAAACACCAGTTTTGTTGGTAGTCAATAAAATTGATACCAAAGAGCTAGAAAAAGATATTTATGAATTTTATAATCTAGGACTAGGAGAACCCATAGCTATTTCAGCTGAACAAGCACTGGGACTAGGTGATATGCTAGACGAAGTAGTCAAGTCATTTAAATTTAGTGATATTGATTTTGAAGAAGATGAAAGACTAAAGATTGCTGTCTTAGGAAAGCCTAATGTTGGAAAATCCACATTGGTCAACAAGCTTTTAGGCGAAGAAAGAGTTATCGTAAGTAATATTCCAGGAACGACTAGAGATGCCATCGACTCTACGTTTAAGTATTACGGGGAAGAATACGTACTGATTGATACAGCAGGTTTAAGGCGAAAGAATAAAATATACGATGTTATTGAAAGATATAGTATCGTCAGAGCAATAGCTGCAGTAGAAAGAGCTGATGTTTGTTTACTGTTAATTGACGCTGAGACTGGAATTACTGAGCAAGATGCAAAAATTGCAGGTATTGCCCATAACAGAGGAAAAGCAGCGGTAATTGTAGTAAATAAATGGGATATTATTGAAAAGGATAAAGATACAGTTAAGAAATTTGAAAAAAACATTCGTGAAACACTTTCATATATGAGTTATGCTCCAATCATATATATTTCTGCATTAGAAGGACAAAGACTAAATAAAGTAATGGAAACCGCACTACAAGTTGCTAGTGAACATGCAAAGAGAATTACAACAGGTTTGTTAAATGATGTTATCAGTGAAGCCGTACTTATGAATCAACCACCAACAGACAAAGGAAAAAAACTTAAGATTTATTACTCAACTCAAGCTACGATTAAGCCTCCAACATTTATCATGTTCGTAAACAATAAAGGTTTATTACATTTTTCGTATACTAGATATCTAGAAAATCAGATTCGTGCTGCATTTGGTTTTATTGGAACACCAATTAAGTTTTTAGTCCGTGAAAAAGCGGATAAGGATGGGAAGTGAAAAGATTGAAAATAGCAGTAATAGGTGCAGGAAGTTGGGGAACGGCAATATCAACTCTTTTAGGGTCCAAAGGATATGATGTACATCTTTGGCACAGACGAGAAGAAATTGTTGAAATGATAAAAACGAATAGGGAAAATACAAGGTATCTCCCAGGAATAGTTCTGAGTAATAATATTCATCCAACCACAAATATCGAGGCTGCAGTTTTAGATGCGCAAATCATTGTACTAGCAGTTGCCTCACAAGCAGTGAGAGATGCATGTACATTACTAGAACCTTATGTAAATTCTGACCAAATGATTATCAACGTTGCCAAAGGGTTAGAGGATAAAACTTATCTGAGATTATCACAAGTGATTAATGAAGTTCTCCCATATAATGAGGTTTATGTATTATCAGGACCAAGCCACGCTGAAGAAGTGGCAAAAGAAATCCCTACAACCATAGTAATCTCTGGTGAAAGTAAGGAAAAATGTGAATTTCTCCAAGATACCTTTTCTACAGATAATTTTAGAGTGTATACGAATCCAGATATTGTAGGCGTCGAATTAGGTGGAGCGTTAAAAAATATTATTGCATTAGGAGCAGGTATGTCTGATGGTTTAGGCTTTGGTGATAATAGTAAAGCCGCTTTAATGACGAGAGGAATTGTTGAAATCAGCAGGTTAGGAAAAGTACTTGGTGCCAAAAGTGAAACTTTTGCAGGCTTGACAGGTATTGGCGATTTAATTGTGACATGTACAAGTATACATAGTAGAAATAGAAGAGCTGGTATTTTACTAGGTCAGGGTAAAGATTTAGGAGAAGTTTTAAAGGAAATTGGAATGGTAGTAGAAGGCGTAAAAGCAACAAAAATTACCTACGAAATTTCTAAGCTCTACAATTGTGATATGCCCATTACCACTGCCATATACAAGGTATTATATGAAAATGCAGATGTAAAAGAAGTGGTGCTTGAAATGATGAATAGAAAAAATAAACACGAAATAGAAGAAATTAATAGTTTGTTCTACCATGGGTGGAATTAGACAATTGAGCTTTTAAATAAGTAAAAAAGTATAATAATAAATTTTATACTAGAATAAACTAGTGAAGGTTTCTAAAAAAAGTTTGATGCATATTTTACATGTGCATCAAGCTTTTTTTATACGTATAGAAAATTCGACCTTCCAATATATATACAATCTAATCCTTGAAGTAATTAGGAAAATATCAGAAAAAAATAAATTGTATTTGAAATGTTATAAACACTTATTGATTTATAACAGACTGTTTGAGCTAATCTAAAAGGTCCCAAAGTTGATGGATTTGCCTGTCCCAAGATTGACGGTTATATTGACATAAGTA